>Ga0268262_10001350_pt1 | contig 30670 bp, 26 predicted proteins | sample TergutNc150P3_FD_190354 | JGI IMG/M metagenome (GOLD analysis project Ga0268262, IMG submission 190354) | Nasutitermes corniger P3 segment gut microbial community from laboratory colony in Florida, USA - Nc150 P3 (SPAdes) (version 2) | ecosystem: Host-associated > Arthropoda: Insects >... | reverse complement strand
GAAATGAATTACTTCTTCTACTTTAAAATCTCTTAATCCTAACATCGGTTTACTCCTTTAGTTTTTTTTAGTGTAAACCTATTTCAGGACGAGACAAACATGAAATTTTTGGCCACATCGTAGGGGCGGCATCCTGCCGCCCGCAATCATCCGCCAATCGCCCGCAATCAAACCACAACCCGCAATCAAACCGTAACATGAAATTAAACGAAATCGGACAAATCGTGAAAGACGAAATTACAATATTATCTACAACATATACAAATGTAGCGATTGATAAATATGTTATAATGCCAAATCATGTCCATATGATCATTGCAATTGCAGACAGCGGACGGTGTGAATTTTGTAAAGGCAGCGAATGTGGCAAATTTTGTAAAGGCAGCGGGCACGACAAATTTTATAAGGACAGCGGGCGGCAAAATGCCGCCCCTGCGATTTCGCAAATCATAAATCAATGGAAACGGGCAATTTCCATTAAATTAGGATTTTCCCCATGGCAAAAATCATTCCACGACCATATCATCCGTAATAATGATGAATATAATCGAATCACAGAATATATCGAAAATAATCCGGCAAGGTGGACTGACAATTGTTATTACAAAAATGGAATTACATGAATCATCCGCCTCTTTTTAAAAAAATGATTTACATAAAAAACCATTCTCAATTATATGTAGAATAGAAAAATACTATTAAAACGGGAAATATATGATTTGCGAAAGATGCAAAAAAAATGAAGCCAGCATTCACCTCTCGGAGGTTATAAAAGATATGCGCTCGGAGATTCATCTGTGCGAAAACTGCGCAAACGAAGTAGGTCTCAATGCAAAAATATCCGACTTTTCAATCTCAATACCTGAAATGCTCACATTCATGAATATTGACGAAATTACGGATTATAAAGACGGCAAGTTTTGTACAGCCTGCGGTTCCAGTTTTATTGATTATAAAAGGGATAAAAAACTCGGCTGCCCTGAGTGTTATAGTAATATGTCTGAATTTATAACGCCTGTTCTTACAGGTTACCATGGCGAAACAAGGCATATAGGTAAATCGCCGCTTTATAATGAAAAGGTATATTATGTCAATGACGAACAGAGAAATTATAGTGTTAATACAAAAAATGCCGGCGATCTTCAAGCTCAGCTTGACTCTGCAGTAAATGATGAGAGATATGAGGAAGCAGCCATATTAAGAGACAAGATAAGGGAGATAAAGCTGACATTAAAACAGAATTAATTGAGGCAAGATGTACAAAGTACGAGAGGTTGTAAATAACAGAAAAAATTTTTGGGAGCAGAGCGGTCCAAGAAACGACATTGTTCTGTCAACAAGAGTAAGGATAGGAAGAAACGCAAATTTCATACCGTTTCATGATTCAATGAATGATAGAGATTTTTATCTTATTAAAGATATTGCTGAAAGTTTTATTTCAAAAACAGCATTTGGGAAAAACACAATATGCTTTGACATGAATGAGTTAGACCTCCATGAAAAACGCCTCCTCCTTGAAAAAAATATAATAACAAGTGAGATGGAAAATTCAGACAAATGCCTTATTCTCATAAACAACTCAAACGATTTCACAATCTTAATAAATGACACCGACCACTTTAGGATTCAGGTAATACGCTCCGGATTTCAATTAAATGAAACTTATAAAGATGCAGATGATATTGATGATACGCTTAACAGTGTGGTTAAATATGCTTTTTCCGAAGATTTCGGATACTTGACATCCGACCCAATTAATGTTGGGACAGGACTCAAGCTTTCCGTAATAATGCATCTCCCAATACTTACTGCGTTTAAGAGAATCAGTGGATCTGTACATTTTATTAGAGAGTATGGATTTCAGATTACAGGAACACTCGGCAATACAGGAAGAATAACAGGCGGGCTATACATTATTAGCAGTAAAAAAAATATTGGAATGACAGAAACAGGTATTATTGAGACTGCCGATGATATTATAAATAGAATTATTAAATTAGAAGACGATGCCAGAGATGATTTTTTTGCCATTTCAAAAAACGAACTGGAGGACAGTTCATTGAGATCTCTGGGGATTCTTCTATATGCAAGAAGACTAAACTATGTTGAAGCAGTAGAGCATCTATCGCGTATAAGGCTTGGAATTGTTATGTCTGTAATAAAAAATTATAGCTTAGCTGCTATAAATGATTTGATGGTAAAAATTCAATGGGCTCACCTTCAGGAATATTTCGGCATAAAATTTAACAGCATTATTGACAGCGATGATTACAGAGCCCTATTCTTGCGTACGGAATTAAAAAAATGCGGTGATTCCAATGTTTGAGTTTACTAAAAAATCAAAAAAAATAATTGAACTCTCTGCGCAAAATGAAGGGAGAAGACTTAATTCCGGGATATTAGGTCCTGAGCATATAATGTTATCTCTGCTTAAAGACGACGATTCTGTAGCGTCAAGAATTCTGAAAAACCTTAATATTAATTTTGAAAATCTTATATTTTTACTAGAGAAAAATCTTACGCAATCTGCAAATAAAATTCAGGAATGGAAGATTCCTGTAAATCACGGATTTAGAAATGTCGTTGAAATCTCACGGGAAGAGGCGAAAATCCTAAAAAATTCATATATAGGCACAGAGCATATACTCCTTGCTGTTTTCAAAGACGGCTCTTGCAGCGGTTTGGAAGAATTAAAAGAGAGGGGGATTACATATAATGTAATCAAGGAAGAGATCGTGAGAGTACTTGGATTGCGCTCAACCCCTAAAAGCATTTCTATCAAAACCGAATCAAAGACCTCATCCCTTGAAGAGTTTGCTACTGATCTGACAGCTCTGGCTGCCGAAGGAAAGTTAGACCCGGTAATAGGGAGAGAGGCTGAGATAGCCCGTGTAATAAGAATTTTATCAAGGAAAAGAAAGAATAACCCAATTCTCATCGGAGAAGCAGGGGTTGGAAAGACTGCTATTGTTGAAGGTCTTGCCCAAAAGATAATAAATGAAGATGTCCCCGAGAGCCTCTATAACTATAAGCTTCTGACACTTGACCTGTCTGCAATTGTTGCAGGTACAAAATACCGCGGTGAGTTTGAAGAGAGGCTTAAGAAGCTCATTTCAGAGATATCAACGCAGGAGAAACTGATAGTATTTATTGATGAGGTTCATGCCATTACAGGAGCCGGAGCTGCCGAAGGCGCAATAGATGCGGCAAATATATTAAAACCTGCCCTTGCCAGAGGTGAACTTCAATGTATAGGCGCCACAACCCTTTCGGAATATAAAATGTATATTGAAAAAGACAGCGCCCTCGTACGCCGTTTTCAGAATATTATTATTGATGAGCCAAGCTCTGAGGATACGCTCAATATTCTAAAGGGACTTAAGAATAATTATGAAATTTTCCATAAGGTGAAATTTTCCGAAGATGCACTCGAAGAGGCTGTCTATTTATCACATAGATATATATATGACAGATTTTTTCCGGATAAGGCAATTGATATAATAGATGAAGCAGGGGCAATGGCAAGATTTGAAAATATTGAAAAGCCTGAGGAAATTACAGAGCTTGAAAATGAGATAGGGCGTCTCAATGAAAATAAAATAGAACTTGTTCAGGCTCAGGAATACGAACAGGCAGCGCGTATCAGGGATATAATAGCAGAGAAAAAAGAAAGAATGGAATCTATCTATGCCCAATGGCTGAATAGAGCCGACGAATACGAAATAGTTATTAAGCCGAATTTAATTGCAAAGGTTGTAGCAGAGATGACAGGTATCCCTGTAGAAAGCATTGAAGAGGACGAATCGAATAAACTTCTTAAAATGGAAGAGTTTTTAAACAGCCGTGTCATTGGGCAAAAACCGGCTATAGATACGTTAAGCTGTTCTATTAGAAGGTCGCGAGTAGGTCTTGGAGGAGAAGACAGACCAAACGGTTCATTCGTTTTTATAGGACCAACCGGCGTAGGAAAGACAGCGCTTGCAAGAGCTTTGGCAGAATTTCTTTTCGGCGATAACAAAAGTATTATTAGATTGGACATGTCCGAATTTATGGAAAAACATTCCGTTTCAAGGTTAATAGGTTCGCCGCCCGGCTATATAGGCTATGAAGAGGGAGGTCAGCTTACGGAGAAGGTGAGAAGGAAACCATATTCGGTTGTGCTCCTTGACGAGATCGAAAAGGCGCACCCTGATATTTTTAATATACTTCTTCAAATACTCGATCAGGGGGAATTAACGGATTCGTCGGGTATTACCGTGAGTTTTAGAGATACCGTTATAATAATGACGTCAAACATGGGGAACAGTAATATTGATAACACCGGCTCCCTCGGCTTTAATAAAATGTCAAAAGAAATTTTTAATAAGGATAATGCGGATACTTCCTTAAAAAAAATATTTTCTCCCGAATTTTTAAACAGGATAGATGAAGTTGTAGTCTTCAACAAATTAGAAATCGGACACATGGCTGAAATAGTAAATATAATGTTAGAAGAGGTTTATGAAAAACTTAAGAGAAATAATATTGAACTAAAAGTTCTTAAACCTGTAAAAGATTACCTGATAGATAAAGGATTTGATCCTAAAACAGGAGCAAGAAATTTAAGAAGATTAATTCAACGCGAAATTGAAGACAGGATTGCAGAACTAATACTAAAGGAAAAAGGATTTGAAAAACTATCTATAAAAGTTTCTCTAAAGCAGGGTGAGATATGCCTGTCTCATCAAAAAAAATACGGCGCAGAGGAATCCCCTGAAAAAAATGAGACTGATGTGTTGGTTAAGATATAAGTTCATCCGGCTGTGACGATTATTGACACGTCGTAGGGGAGATTATCAATCTCCCGCCTGCCTTATTATTTTGTATTATCAAAATTAAATGTATATGATTTGGCATAATTACAGACCTGTCAACGCCGACATTTTTATAATGATGTTGGGTCAGAGCATACATTTTAGAAAAATAATTAAAAAAAATTAATTGCCTGAAATAAATTCTATTCTCTTAAAAATTTTACTCAAAAATAATTGACACATTGGCAACAATATTTTATGTTAAAAACATGAAAGTAAAGGCATTAACTGTTGCTGAAATAAAAGCTCATTTTTCTGACGTACTTGTTCGTGTGAAAAATGGAGAAAGTGTTAAGATTTTATATGGCAAATCGAAACAACCAATTGCTATGATAGTCCCAATTAGAAATATGGATAGCACCAGACAAATTGGAGTTTTAGATGGGAAAGCAACATTTATTATAAATGGAGACGGTAAAATTTCTGAAGAAGAATTTTTGGGAATATGATTTATCTATTGGATACGCATACATTTATTTGGACCGCATTAAAAACAGAAAACCTCAGTGAAAATTGTAAAAACATAATCTATAATAAAAACAATGAAATTTGTGTAAGTACTGTTTCGTTTTGGGAAATAGCACTAAAGACAGGAATGAAAAAATTTTCATTTAAAAATGTAAACATAAAAAAATTCCCTCAACTTGCAAGAGATATGGATTTTACTGTAATAGATATACAAGAAAATGAAGCAATCACATTTCACGAATTGCCATTAAAAGAAAATCACAAAGATCCATTTGATAGAATGTTAATATGGCAGGCAATAACTAAAAATATGACAATGATAAGTAAAGACGGCTTATTTGAACAATACAAAAAAGATGGTTTAAAATTAATATGGTAAAATAAAGGGCATTTGAAAATTGCTCCTATATTCAAATATCAAATATGGGGTCAGAGCCTGATAACGAAAAAGATGAGACCGATGTATTGGTTAAAGCATAAAACTTGACGAAGGTAGAAAATTTTCTTATCAATTAATTTTAGATAACAACTAAGAACAGACAGGAGGCATGATGAGTGAGACTAAGTACTGGATGGTAACAAAAGATGGAAATACTACAAATGTTTTCCATATAACAGTAGATGCTTGGTGGGGAGAAGAATTTATGAGCGGAGATTGTAAGAAGACAAAACCTCCTGCTAATGATAAAGACCAAAAGAAAGAAAAGAATCTGGAATCAGACTATGGTAAAAGTGTAAAAATAATTGTTAAAACAAAAGGTCTTGCTGAAAGTCTTGCTGCACTTGCTAAACTTGGTAAAAGTAAAGATATAAATGTAAAAATAGATATATATCGAAAATCAGCTTCTTGGGATTTATTTAAAGAAGATGCAAAAATTGGTGATGCGACCGGCATAATTCCAAAAACAACCAACTCAGAAGAAATAACAATACCGGTTTTTCTGGATGAAAAATGGTGTTATGAAGATAGAAGGTGGTATAAGTATAAAGACGATAAGCATAAAGAGTGGTATAATTACAAAGAAACAAGTTTTATAGGGCAGAACATTACAAGTTTGAAAAAAGACATTGAAAAACTAAAAGATCAACTTTATTTTAAAATCAGCATAGGGGATAGAGAAGAATACATACCTTTCGCAAAAGACGACGGTTATTTCTTAACTGCATGACCGCCGCCTGCCTTAATAATGCACGCGGAAGCCGAACTGGAGGGGTTTATTGATAACGGTGGTCCAAGACCGATACCTAAAAACAATAAATGGTTGGATCAAAATAAAGATACAGGTAAATACAATTATCAATATTGGTACAGGCTTGTCAGGGCATATAGTGGCTGGGGACTTACGGGAACACAAATTATAAAGTATATTTATGCAAAAAGAGGTGAAGTTGTTGACGCTGTTATACCTGTTAAACTTGGTGACCCATTTAAACCCGGTCCAATAAAAGTTGAAGGAGTTAGATGGAGTAGTGGAAGTAATGATAAGTTTGAACATCCGACACCTAACATCAAAGTTCTATCAGATGTGACATATCATTCCACTACCAGCAAATATTTTTTCTTTAAGGTTCCTACTCCTGAGGATCTCTCTGTTCCTTCTGATCCCACTATTCCCATTCCCGGAGCTCATGAAACTGAAATATTTATACATGGCACTAGGGGCTCAAAGGGATGTTTTCTTCTAGGAGGAGGCAATGAAGGAGATCCAACAAATAACGATCAAGAAACTCCGGAAATAAAAAATGCAATATATTTATGGGATATAATGATGCAGTTATTGAATGATCAGTATGAGACTTATGTGAATAAGAATAATAAGAATAATAAGAAGAGAAAAATAGTTATAGGTAAGGCGAACGAAAAAGTTGACGTTCAGAAATTTGAGAATGGTATAGTTAAAATAACAAGCGCCGTAACAAAAAATAATATAACCGGACTTGATTTTAATTACGAGAAACTTGAAGCAACAGGAAAAGGCAATGGTGGTGCCGATAAAGAATTAACACCGAAGGAGAAAGATTATTTTGATAAACCACCTGCACGTCCATTAACTCCTGTAGAAACAATTATAATTGGATCATACAGCAATAAAGATTAAATAGAACCGAAAACATTCCAAATATGTTGGACGATTTAAAAATTAAAGAGGTACGAATATGAAATATACAAAAAACATAGTAAAGATTCTATTTTTAGCACAATGTTTTTTATTATTTTGCACATGTGATAAGGAAGTAGTAACGACCGAACAGCATAGATTAAATTTAGCTACTTTTGTAACATGCCCGTTCAATGAGGAGTTTGACAGTAATACTAATTTGGAAAAATATGTGTTAAAAAAATTCGGTAAACCTTATAGTGTTAGTAAAGGGAGAGATAAGTTAGGCTTACATAGAGAACTGGTCGAACCGCCAATAGTAGTAGATCGGCTTGAGTTAATATATGAAAAAAAATATCAATTTGATATAACAAGAGGGATAAATAAAAGATTGGAATTTTTTGATTCGATATTTTTATTAGATTTTACAGATTTAAAATATGGAATTAATAATGAAACAACTATAAAAGATATAAAAAGCTTATTTGGGAAACCTTATAATTTTACAGAGATAGAAGATGTATATGACATCAATTATTATTATAGTTTTAGTAAAGGCAGTCCATACCTCTATCATCTTGAGATTGTATTTAGAAAGAAAAAATTACACTCTATTAGCATAGACGTGATATTTGATCCGTATAAATTATAATGGGTAGTCTTGCTATTGCGATAAAAAAAATCAATATGAAATATACAAAAAACATAGTAAAGATTCTATTACTAGCACAATGTTTTTTATTATTTTGCACATGTGATAAGGAAGTAGTAACGACCGAACAGCATGAATTAAATTTAATTGCTTTTGTAACATGCCCGTTTAATGAAAAATTTGACAGTAATACTAATTTGGAAAAATATGTGTTAAAAAAATTCGGTAAACCTTATAGTGTTAGTAAATGGAGAGATAAGTTAGGCTTACATAGAGAACCGCCCAAAGCGCCAATAGAAGTAGATCAGATTGTGTTAAGATATGAAAAAAAATATGAATTTGAGATAACAAGAGGGATAAATAAAAAAATTGAATTTTTTAAAATGATATTTTTATTAGATTTTACAGATTTAAAATATGGAATTAATAAGGATACAACTATAAAAGATATAGAGAAATTATTTGGAAACCTTGGAGGTGTTACAGAGATAGAAGATGTATATGAAATCAATTATTATTATACTTATAGTGATGACAGTCCATACGGCTATACGCTTAAGATTGTATTTAGAAAAGGAAAACTGGATTATATAGATATACGCATGAAATTTGATCCATATCTATTATAATGGATTGTTTTACTATTTCTATAAAAAGAGAAATCAATATGACTTATACAAAAAACATAGTAAAGATTCTATTATTAGCACAATGTTTTTTATTATTTTGCACATGTGATAAGGAAGTAATAACACCGGAACAGCAAGGATTAAATTTAGTTGGTTTTGTGAAGTGCCCGTTTAATGAAATGTTTGATAGTAATACTAATTTGGAAAATTATGTATTAAAAAAATTCGGTAAACCTGATATTGATTGGAAAGAGAGAAAGAAGTTAGGTAAAGATAAAGAGCTGTCGATAGTAGTAGATTGGATTGTATTAGTATATAATAATGATAAATATAAATCTAAATTTGATATAACAAGAGGAATCAATAAAAAATTGAATTTTTTTGACTCGATATTGTTATTAGATTTCACAGATTTAAAATATGAAATTAATAATGAAACAACTATAAAAGATATAGAAAGCTTATTTGGAAAATCCAGAGATGTTTCAGAAATAAAAGATGTATATGAAATCAGTTATGATTATTATGATGACATATACCTCTATCATCTAAAGTTTGTATTTAGAAAGAAAAAATTGAGTGCTATTCATATACGCACGGAGTTTTAATCCCTATAGATTATAAGAGGTCGTCTTACTATTTCTTGTATAAAAAGAGAAACGAATATGAATTAGAGCCGAGATAGGCATTACATAGACCGTTCGATTACCACATAACCATTAATCTATGCCCTCATGTGAAAACAAAAAAAACTTGTTTTTTTAAACGATAAATTAAATAGTCATCATAAGTTAACCATGGAGAAATATATGGGAAAGACCATAACGGAAAAAATTTTTGACGCTCATAGAATTGACGAACTGTCCGGCGGAGTATCTGTATTGAAAATCGATGCGGTCTTCTGCCATGAAATCACTACGCCTGTTGCAATCAATGACCTCATTGCAAGAAATAAAGACAGAGTATTTGATCCGGCAAAAATCAAAGTTGTAATAGACCATGTAACCCCTTCAAAGGATACTAAAACCGCCATACAGGCTAAAACATTAAGGGATTGGGCAAGAAGAAATAATATTAAAAATTTTTTTGATGTCGGAGACAACGGCGTATGCCATGCAATCTTTCCGGAGAAGGGTTTTACAAGACCGGGATATACTATTATTATGGGCGATTCCCATACGTGCACACACGGTGCATTCGGCGCTTTTGCAGCAGGCGTAGGCACTACCGATCTTGAGGTTGGAATATTAAAAGGTATATGCACGTTTAAGAAACCCGAAACGATTAAGTTTAATATTACGGGAAACCTGCGAGAAGGGGTTTATGCCAAGGATATTATACTCCACATTATTGGAAAGATCGGCGTAAACGGAGCGACCAATAAAATCATGGAATTTACAGGGCAGGTTATTGATTCTATGTCTATGGAATCAAGAATGACTCTGTGCAATATGGCTATTGAAGCTGGAGGAACAAGCGGAGTATGCTGTCCGGATATGACAACAGTTGAATATCTTTGGGAACATATAAAGGATGAATATAAATCCAAAGAGGAAGCTCTCTTGGAATATAAAAAATGGATTTCGGACAATGATGCAAAGTACGACTCAATTATTGATATTGACGTAAGTGATTTAGAGCCGATGGTCACGTTCGGATTTAAGCCCGACGAGGTAAAACCTGTAAGCGAAATGGCAGGTACGCCCGTTGATCAGATATACATCGGTTCATGTACAAACGGACGCATAGAGGATTTAAGGATTGCAGCGTCAATACTTAAAGGCAAAAAAATCAGCAAAAATGTAAGAGGAATAGTTTCACCTGCAACGCCAAAGATATTTAAGACGGCTATGGATGAAGGGATAATCAATACTTTTATTGAAGCGGGATTTTGCGTAACAAATCCTACGTGCGGGGCATGCCTTGGAATGAGCAACGGCGTTCTTGCTCCGGGTGAAACTTGCGCATCTACTACAAACAGAAACTTCAACGGAAGAATGGGACAGGGAGGGACCGTACATCTAATGAGTCCTGCCACTGCGGCAGCTACGTCAATAGCCGGTGTTATTGTAAATTCTGAAATCTTCAAAGGGAATAAGTGATATATATGAAAAACTTTGACGGAAAGGTACTCTTTCTTAACAGGTCTGATATTAATACCGATGAAATCATACCTGCAAAATATTTAACCGAAAGTACAAAAGAAGATCTAAAACCATATCTTCTTGAAGACCTGAAGCTTGATACGTTTAATCCAAAGAGAGATTTACATAACATAAACGCTATTGTCACAAGAGAAAACTTCGGGTGCGGATCTTCCAGAGAACATGCTCCCTGGGCGCTGGAGGTTAACGGCATTGATTTGGTAATAGCCGTAGATTTTGCAAGAATTTTCAGACAGAACATGTATAATTGCGGAATGATGGCTGTCGAACTGCCGGGCTCAACTATAGATATGTTATTTAAAAAGTTTTCCGGCAGGGAGACGTTTCTTAAAACAGATTTTGAAAATCACAAGTTCACATTTACATCAGGCACAATTTCTGAAACAGTTGACTTTAAAATAAATGACTTTGATAAGGAACTGGTTAAAGCCGGGGGCTGGGTTGATTTTGCAGACTTGCGCTATTGATTTTTCTTCAGCATTTTAATATTTTTAGCCTCTGTGATAACTCCGTTAACTGAAAACGGTATTATAAACCATGAACCGCTTGAGTATTCATTAAACACAGCCATTGCCGGTCTGGGTATATCTTTAACAAAATGATTGTTAAACTCCAGCTTAATTCCCATATCATTGGCTACTAAATCTTTATTAATCCGCCCGCTCATAGATAACCTTAAATCTTCGGAATTAAATATAAATGAGTTTATATTATAATTACCGTTAGCAATATCTATATTCCCATAGATTTTGTTAAATTCAAGATTCTTCAGCTTATACCTTAATTCTGAGAGAAAGATAATCAATCCGTTTTGAACGCCCGTATCTACAATCTTGCCTTTATTTATTGAAAACGCAGCGTTCCCTCTTATTGTATCTGTTAAATTATCTTTGATTAAAAGATTAATATTTGCCGTCCCGTCTGCAAATCCGAACAATCTGTTATTCATATTTTCATTCTTAAACTTTATATCCTGCAGCTTAATATTGTTAAACTTCAAATTTGCTTGAAGTGACGGGGCATCTCCGGATAAATCTATTGCTCCTGTCCCATAAATAGTTCCGCTTAAGATTGACGTATCTGCGTTATTTACTTTAACGATACTGCCGGAGGCATAAATATTCGCCTTTGTATTCTTAAAAATTAAATCATCATATATTATATCATTTATCTCTATCTTTCCTGTAATATTTACAGGGACATTCACTTTTTCACTGTTAGTTTTATCATTCCCTAATTTTATTTCATTAACATTAAGTTTTTCTGCCTTAATATGAATATAAAAATTTTTAAACTTATCGTCTGTTGTAGCTATTGATACCTTAGAACTATTGCCAAGCAGAACAACCTGAATATTCTCCTTTTTTAATATATTATTATTTATCTCAATAGTTGTTGTAAGACCGCTGAACAGATCCGTTTTATCTTTATAACTTAAATCGGTTATATCAAGTCTTCCGCTATAAGTATTATTAAAAGATATATAACCTTGGACATAACCGGAAAGCGGAGCCGGCAGATCACTGATAAGCGCTCTTGCATCGCTCAATTGAAATGAGATATTTGAAAAACGAAACTTTTCTATTTCACCGCGTACTGATTCAATAACCATCTCATCAACTGCTACAGATGACGAATTAATTTTACCTTTAACATCTTTTAAATGAACGGATTTTGTATTTAAATAAACAGTACACTTCCCGTCAGCAGAAAGAATATTTTTTGATATTTTTAATGTAGATGTAACTTTTGCCGATCCTATAACATGATTTTTTGTAATCTCCAAATCATTTACCACTCCGTTAGCAACCTCAAACGGAAGTCCCGGATCTCCTTTTGCAAATTTATAAACCCATAAAAGCGACGTATCTTCTATCTTAACTCTGCCTTTTACTATAAATTCTTCGGACGTAACAATTTTAAGTTCGGGAAATAAGGTACCACGATTATCGGGAAGGATCAATTTTGTATCCGAGATCGAGAAAACGCCCCCGTCCTCTATGCTGATTGTGCCTCCTATTTTATATTCCCCTTCCAAGGGCTTTATAAAGGGCGGCGGATTAATTAGTTTTATAGAACACCCGTTTAGAATTACCTCCGAAAGCTGCACACTTTGATCACTGCTTGTGTCTCCTTTATCTTTAAACTCAGCAGCAAGGCGCTCAATATTGCTTATACCGTTTTTATCAAAAATAAAGTTTAGCTCTAATCCTTTAAAATAGATGGTTTTGAGTTTAAGATCTTTTTTTATAATAGATATAAGTGAAAATGTAATAATAACTTCATCAGCTTTTATTAATACCTGCTGTTCTTGACCATCCATTGTTTTATCATAGATTACAAAATTATAGATTCCAACACCCTTAAAGCTATAATGAAGTGACTCTATTTCTATTTTTCTATCTAAAGCAGCCTCAGCCTTATTTTTAATAATACCCTTAACCGATTCTTCAGGATAAAAATAGTACACTAAACCTACAGTAATAATTAAAACTACAACTACTATGAGAATTGATATTATAACAATTTTTATAATTTTTGCAAATCTTGCCAACTTTTCAATCATCTAATGACCTTGCTTGTAGTCCCTTTATTGACTTCTCTTTGACGTTCCATTGCTCTCTGTTTTCTGTTAAATATTACGGTTTTTTCAAGCTCGGCAATATCAGTACAGATAATTTTTCCCTCTATTAACTCTATATTTCTATCCTCTAATAATTGAACAATAAGTTTTTCCCCTTCCTGCGCAGGGATTCCAACCATATTAATAAGCTCTTTAGAGCCAAATTCAAAGTTATGAGGCTTTTTTGGTTCTATTGATATTTTCTGTTTTTCAATCTGTATTAAAAGCGTATCATATATTCTGCCGAGTTTACTTCTTATCATAAGATTTTCTAACTGTCTATATGCTGTCCATATTCTTTCACTTAGCAGTTGAATTAATCTTGTAGCGAGTTGAGGCTGAGCCTGAACAATCCCTTCAAAATTAGACTTGTTTACTGCAAGAACTGTTACCTCGCCATAGGATATGGCTGATGCGCTCCTGGGTTTATTGTCAAGGAGCGCCATTTCACCGAAAATATCACCCGTTTTAAGAACAGCCAATAGAACCTCATCTTCCATAATCTTTGTAATTTTTACTCTCCCTCCCTGAATTATAAATAGCTCATCTCCGGGTTCTGCCTCTGAAAAGAGCATTATATTATCCGGATATTTTCTATTCATCCCCTTTCTGTACGGCATTTCCGGAGCAGTAAATGGGGAATTCAGCGATTTTAATCTCTCAAAAGCTTTTTCTTTGTATAATCCATTAGGACAAAATTGAAGATATTTTTGAAACGCATATATTGCGTGATTAATCGACTTGTTCTTTAGATAAAACTCTCCTACATTAAAGAGATGAGCCGGATTCTCTTCGCCTGCCGTATTTAATGTAAGACTTATTATTGCATGGTCAAATTGTCTTAATTTTCTACTAAAAAAACGTATTATCTTCATAGCAACTGCCGGATTTTTCTGAATAAGCAGTCCAAACAGCTCCTTTTCGACACAAATAAGCGATGTACTCTCTATTGCTACAGCTGTTTCTTCACGCGAATGACCGCTCATACAGGATACTACTCCAAAAAAATCTCCCGGACCAAGTATATTATATGGCTCTTCATATATAACAGGATTCTCCTTAGAGGTCTTGACTTTTCCGCTTCTGATAATATAAAAACAATTGCTGCTTTTCTTTCCTTCAATCATAATAAAAGAATCAGCCGTATATGATTCTATTTTAAACTGTCCAGTTGTCATTATTCCTCATTTACAGTTTTAGTAATTAAATTTCATCATGCAATAATATTCTCTCTAAATTTATAACAGGTCTTTTTTATATAAGCAACTATTTCTTTATCGTCAAAATAATCATACTTGTAAAGGCTATTCTCTAACCGTTCGGAATTAAAACCACACTAAAATTAAATCATTATAGATTTCTAGTCTATCAATTTTTTTAATTTATTTAGCTCATTTATAGCTTCAACAGGCGTAATATTTTCAATATCAATCTTCTCAAGCACCTGTATTATTATATGATTTGATGCATTAAATATATTAAGCTGTTCGGACGAAATATCTTCTTCGGATAACTTATTTTCAGTCCTTTTACTCTCTAATCTTTCAAGAATTTTTGAAGCTCTTGTGATTATTGTTTTAGGCAATCCTGCAAATTTTGCCACATGTATTCCATATGATTTATTGGCGCTCCCGAGTACTACTTTATGGAGAAACTCAACATTATTCAATGTCTCCGTAACTAAAACATTATAGTTTACTATACCGTCCTTATTTCCAAGCTGTGTAAGTTCATGATAATGTGTGGCAAAAAGCGTTTTTGCCTTTATATATCTAAGAATATACTCTACAACAGCCCATGCAATGGAAAGACCGTCATATGTACTTGTACCTCTGCCCACTTCATCCATAATTATAAGACTTTTATCTGTGGCATTATTTAGAATATTTGCAGTTTCATTCATCTCCACAAGGAATGTAGACTCCCCTCTTGAAATATTGTCAGATGCGCCTATACGGGTAAAAATTCTGTCACATATTGAAAGATCTCCGCTCTCGGCTGAAATAAAGGAACCTGTCTGCATCATCAATTGGAGTACGGCGCACATGCGGATATATGTTGATTTTCCCGACATATTAGGTCCTGTTATTATATTTATAATATTCTTGTCATCATCAAGAAGTATGTCATTTGGTATAAATACTTCTTTAGTGTAATATTTTTCTACTACCGGATGCCTCCCGTTTTTTATTGCGAGATAGTTATTCTCATTTATTGACGGCTTTACAAATCTGTTATGAATAGCTGAAATTGACAAGGCACATATAAAATCTACATATCCAATGGAAGTTGCTGTCTGCTGTATCTCGCGGCTCTTTTCTATTATTTTAAGCCTAAGATTTTCTATCGCAATCTTTTCAATATCTACAATCTTATCTGAGGCTCCTAATATATCGGATTCAAACTTTTGCAGCTCTTCTGTTGTAAACCTTTCAGCTCCTAACAGAGTCTGTTTTCTAAAATACTCTTTGGGCGTTTTATCTGCCTGTCCTTTGGTTATCTCTATATAATAGCCAAGAATTTTATTATACTTAACCCTTAATGTACTTATACCGGTTTTAGCTTTCTCTTCCTCCTGAAACTGTAAAATCCATTTCTTTGCATCGGATTTCAGTTCATATAGTTTATCCAATTCCGGCATATACCCATGTTTTATTACTCTCCCATGTTCCGGAGATATTGCAGGGTCATTATCTATAGTCGCTTCTATTAACTCGCCTATATCCGACAGATCGAAAAACTCTTCGTATATCGGAACTAATGACTGATTATCCACAGTACATTCATAAATTATCTTCATTACCTTCATTGAAGCAATTATTGACTGTTTTAGCGCTATAAAATTTCTCGGCTGAATTTTACCAAGGGCAAATCTGGATAAAATCCTCTCCATATCCAAGATATCTTTAAACAACAGACCTATATCATCAATAAGCTCAGGTCTATTGTAAAAAAAATCTACAAGTTCAAGCCTGTTTTCAATGCTCTCTTTCTTAACAAGCGGTTGTATTAGATTTCTCTCTAAGGTTCTTCTGCCCATTGGGGTTTTAGTGTTATTTAAAACAGAAAATAAAGTTCGATTTCTTGAACCATCTTGCTGATTCTCAATAATTTCAAGGTTGGATATTGTAGCCTCATCAAGCATCATCACATCTCTTGATGCAAGCCTCATTGGATTTTTTAAATGACCAAATACGGTCTTATGGGTATTCTTTAGATATTGCAGTATTGAGCCTATTGTAATTATTTCACTGCCTGTTTCAAACCCTAAGCCGTTGAGATTATGAAGCTGAAGAGTCCGGCATATTACATCTCTCATAAAATCCTCTTCATAATTCCACTCATTCAGGCTATGGACAGGAATATTTTTACTCTTAACAAACTCACTAAATGCATAGTCTGCTTCATTTGACTGAGTATTGATTATAACCTCTTTAGGAGAAAACTTTGTAATTTCACCTTTGAATAGCTCCATATTTTTGTCGGATACTAAATAGAAAAAATCTCCTGTTGATACATCAACAAAAGCCATGCCAATATCTTTTTTTGTTATGTATATTGAACATAAATAATTATTATCATCACTGGCTAAAAGATTAGATTCAATAACAGTACCCGGAGTTATTATCCTTACCACATCCCTTTTTACTATGTTTCCCGAAGACGGAACGCTTTCAAGCTGTTCGCAGACAGCAACCCTCTTACCTGCCTTTATTAAGCGCGCTATATAACTCTCGGCAGCATGATATGGTATGCCGCACATGGGAATATCATTCTGCCGAGATGTAAGAGCAATATCCAATATCCTTGATGCAACTTTTGCATCATCGAAAAACATCTCGTAAAAATCACCCATCCTGAAAAAAAGGATCTCATCATGATATTTTCTTTTAATATCACTATACTGTTTCATCATAGGAGTCAATTTTTCATCCATCTAGCGATCCTCATAGATATAACTTTTATTTCCCTGTACGGAGAATCTGACAATACTTCCATTGATACCATACTCCTCTGCAAGCCTGACTCTTGTTTCAAGAGCGTTATCAGTATCCCTGTATTGCCCTAAGTAGATCATATACCCGTATGATATTTTAACCTTACGGGCGTCGTCATAATTTTTAATAAGTCTTAAAACATCATCCGCATCTTTTAATCTCGTAAATGGTCCTATTGCCACAGAGAAAAATTTTGTATTATCATCTTCCTTAATATCATGCTCAGGCGATAGATCTATATTGTCTGTATTTTTTAAAGTCTGAATATCAGGCATATAAGCCGTCTTTTTAGGATTAAATTTTTTAATCTTTTCAATCTCCCGCGCAGACATATAAGCTTCAGGCGAAGCTGGAAATAGTTTTACTATATCGCTATACGCCGAATATGCCTTATCATAATCCTTCTTTTCATCATAAAAAAAAGCCAGACGAAAAAGAATTGACGGATAAATTTCAGACTTTTTAAATCCATCTGTAAGCTTTCTTAGACTATTCAGATATGGCTTTGCATTTCCGCTTGTCTTCTTTTCAATCTCTGCAAGATATGATATAGCAATAGATAGAGTTTCAAGATCACGGGTATTCTCCGTAATCTTAATTGTCTCATTCTTTGCGCTGCTATACTCTTCAAGCATAATCAATGACGTTATATACATAAATCTAAAGTCATTAATATATCTCCCTGACGGGAAGAGTTTAATCCCCTTTGCTGTTTCGATTTTCAGTTCTTTCCACTTTGATCTCAAGTCAAGTATCTGGCATATCCTGTACTGGGCATATTCCCTCCCTGCAAATCTGCTATAGTCCGAAACTACTGCACTATACTTTTTTACAGAGAGTTCAACGTCTGTCTCTTTATCTGCTAATAACAGTTTTACGTCCGGAACATATTCGCTTTTAGGGTAACTTTTTATGAAGAGAGCAACCTCTTTGTCAAATTCAACCTTCTCCTTAACCTTAAAGGATTTCTGCAAAGCTCCGAAAGCTATCTCTTCCTGCTCGCCTGAAGAGTATAATGGAATATAAAATAATAAAAAAAAGAATATAAATATTAACCTAACCAATCTTTTTACCAAAAAGAGTCGATCCCCGAACTTCGTCAATTTCAACTATTCTCTCCCTGCCTATATCATTATGATCTCCCGTAAAAACAATCGGATGACTTAAAAAGGTTTTACCCGATACCTCTAAATTCGATCTTTTGCTTATTTTATCGGCAATAACTTTTTCCTGCTTATTCACTCTCTTCTTCAGTTTTTCAAGAGAAAATTTTCTCTGTATAGAAATTAATTCTTCAAGCCTTAGCTGCTTCACATTTTCATCAACAGAGTCATTTAATAAATATGCCGGCGTCCCATCCCTTGGAGAGAATGCAAACATAAACGCTTCGTCAAATTTTATATTCTTAACAACCTCAAGCGTCATGTTAAAGTCATCATCCGTTTCGCCGGGAAATCCTACAATAAAATCCGTTGATACGGCATAATCCGAAATGATCTTATCAATCTTCTCTATTATCGAATAGTAGTGTGACGACGTATATTTTCTATTCATAGCTTTGAGTATATTGTCCGATCCGCTCTGTATGGGGAGATGAATACTGCGTGATATATTGATGCTGTTATTTATTACACGAATAATATCCTCAGTAAAATCCATCGGATGAGATGTTAAAAAATTTATTTTTACTAACTGTTCAACAGATGAAATCTTTTCCAACAGTTTATAAAACGGAATATCGTCCGAATCTTTCCCATATTGATTTACATTCTGTCCCAGAAGAGTTATTTCTATTACGCCGGATTCTGTTAAGCCTTTTATGTATTCAACTATTCTATCCGAATTGAAAGATATGAGCTTACCGCGTGTCAGCGGTACTATACAGTATGCACAAAAATTTTCACAGCCATGAGTTATAGTTACCCATTTATGCCAGGGGTCATCTCCTCTTATATTAATAAATTCATAGGGAATCCTGTCTGCTAAATTACTTTTATCCTGCGATATATACAGCCTGTCATTTTCCAAGCCGACCATATTTGATACTATATCTCCAATATTCGGTGACTGGTACGGACCTACTACAATATCCGCGCCTGATTTTTTTATAAGTTCTTTCCCAAGTCTTTGTGCCATGCAGCCTGCAACTACGATAAGTTTATCCCCTCTTTTATCTTTCCCCTTCACTGCTGCAATTCTGCCAAGCGCGCGCTTTTCGGCATGCTCTCTTATCGAACATGTGTTGAATATACAAATATATGCATCTTTCGGATTACTAACCTCATTAAAGTTATTTCTATTCATGGACAATCTTATGAGTTCGGAATCGCCGACATTCATTTGACACCCAAAAGTCTCTATGTAAAAATTTTTGTTCATATCTATTAAATTCTATTAAATTCTATTCATATCTATTCAATGCCTGCCTTTTTATATACTGCGTCAATATTCTTAAAATATCTATCAATATTAAAAAGACTGTTCAACTCATCTGCATTTACTCTGCTCATAACATCCGAAGATTTTAAAGCAAGCTCCTTTAAACTCCCCTCTCGCTTCCAAACCCTCATAGCCATATCCTGTACTATTTTATACGATTCCTCCCTTGATAGACCCTTATCTATTAAAAGCAAAAGGAGCGATTGCGAATAGAACAGACCTCCGGTCCTCTCAATATTCTCCAGCATATTTTCAGGATACACTTGTATATTTTTAAGAATAAAGATCATGCGATGAATAAGATAATCCAGCGCAATGCAAGAGTCGGGAAATATTATCCGCTCTGCCGATGAATGAGATATATCCCTTTCATGCCAGAGCGTTATATTTTCAAGGGCAGTGTTCATGTTGGATTTTATGACACGAGCAAGACCTGTTACCCTCTCCGACAGTATGGGATTCCTCTTATGAGGCATTGCAGATGAGCCTTTCTGTCCCTTCTGAAACGGTTCCTCCGCTTCACGGACCTCTGTCTTCTGTAGATGTCTTATTTCGGTAGCAAGCTGATCCATTGTACCGGCAGTTATGGCGATAGCTGCCATATATTCTGCGTGTCTGTCTCTCTGAATAACCTGCGTTGACACAGGATCCGGAGACAGTCCCAGTCTTTTGCACACCTCAGCTTCAATATCAGGCGATATGTTGCTGAACGTACCTACTGCGCCTGAAAATTTACCAAAAGAGATACCTTCCACAGCGCGCCTTATCCTCTCTCTGCTTCTTTTAAATGCCTCATAATAGAGAGCCATCTTAACGCCGAATGTTGTAGGCTCAGCATGAACTCCATGCGATCTTCCCATACATTTTGTATCTTTATATTTAAGCGCATTATCTCTTAGTACATCAATCAAAATGTTCAGATCTTCTATTAAGATATTGGCTGCTTGTATCATCTGGATAGAGAGCGCAGTATCAACTATATCGCTTGACGTAAGCCCAAGATGAATATATCTGCTTGAAGGACCAACATTCTCTGCTACGGCTGTCAGGAATGCTATTACATCGTGGTGCACTTCATTCTCTATTTCAAGAATTCTGCTCACCGTAAATGCTGCCTTGTCTTTTATTATGGAAAGATCCTCTGCCGGGATAATTCCCCTTTCTGCATAGACTTCGCAAACTGCAATCTCAATATCCAACCATATTCTAAACTTATTATTGAGATCCCATATACCGGACATCTCTTTTCTGGAATACCTGTCTATCATATCTGTAACCTTTTATTTTTATCAAAAAGCGTATATATTATATTTTAATGGCTGTAACGAAAGTCAACTATAATATCACCATTATTCTTTTGCTGTGAGTTTTTCTAAATTTTCGAGATTAGTATATGCCTCAAAAAAATTTTTTCCGCAAAGTTCTTCGGTAGGTGTAAATTCTCTGCACACTACAGGTCTGTCATCATAGATTGAACATTTCATATCATTAGACAAGTGAATACACCTTTGACCTGCAGGTTTACTTTTTCCCGTCATTGGAATTATTGATGAAATTGACGGAGCTATGCAGCACGCGCCACATTGGTTACAGTTCATGTCATTGTTCCTGATGGCGGTGTTTTATTTTCTATGTTTTATATATAGGGGCTGTCGAAAAAATCATTTTTATAGAATTTCGCATTTTGAAAGCCCTGATTCTATCAATGGTTTCAAAATGGTACTATAATAAAAAAGAGGGTTTTTCAACAGTCCCATATATGCAATGTACAATATGATTGAATAAATCAGGGTCTATTACTTCTATAATATGCTTCTAATATATTAAGTGAAAAGATTTATTTCGTTTTTTACTTTTGAACGAATTTTATTAGTATATTGTTTCCATTTATCATAAGTTACAAAATGTTGCAGTTCTGAAAAATCTGTATTCTGGACAATTGAATTAAGATCAATTCGCATAAGTAAATCTTTTGTTATAGGGCGTTTTGCATCGGTAAACATAAATGATCCAATAAAAGACTGAGTTTCCGGTTTATTCAGCAAAAACTGGGTGATTTTCGCTTCTTCAAAATCATCAAAACCAATAAAATAACAGGTATCATCCAGCATTAAGATTTTGCCATTGGGTTCGACAAGTGTAAATTCGCTTCGTTTGTAAAATCCTGAAATTGCAACTTTATATGGCTTAAAGGAATAGTCGCCAATACCAAAAATAGAAAATAAGGGTTTGCCGTTGTAAATACTTGATTTTCTCTTCAAAAAATAGTCCTTATGACGAAGCAAATACTCTTTTGTTTTTGGCAGTTTGTCTAAAACATATGCCGTATCTTGCCCGATTTTTTGTTGTGTAATTATAATATATTTACGTGATGTGTTAATTGTACCTGATTTTAAATCAGAACTTTTTAGTATGCCGTAAACTAAATCTTCTTCCAACTCAAATTGCTCACGGAGTGCATTTTCAAAATATCCGTCTTTGCGTTCCAATTCCATAATTTTTGCGCAGTCATGTTTAATTCCCTGCCGCCACTCAAACGGACAAACCCCGTCAAAAGATTGATATTTTTGGTATTTTGCAATATCAGATGCAAACTTATCATTCACCCATCCCAATGTCAGACATTGTTTTGAAGTGTAAAAATCGTATTCTTTCGCCGTAAATTCCGGTGTTGAATTAAATCTGCATACAAATAAACTTGCGTCAACCGAGGCGTTAAACTCCTTTTGTGCATTGATAGCATGTTTTTCAATATTTGAAATTGGGTATAGATTTCGTTTTTGCTCATAAATGATATTTTTTATTACAGAATTTTTAATTAAAAAAGCAAAGATTCCAGTACAGGCAGAAAACATTCTTAACATCATTAGCGAAATGTATTCGCCTATATCGAAATTTCCTTTGCCAGTGATAGCATCAATACCCTTGGCTTTTTTAAAATTGGATTTTGTGGGCAAATTAACAGAACTGAGCGCAGAAAGTTTAGTATTAGTTACCCAAGGCGGATTTCCGATAACTAACAGGTTTTGTTCGTTTATTTGCTGTTTAATTTGTCTGAAATCAAATTTAAATACGTTACAACGATATAAATATATTTGCGGTTTCTTGCCTGTAGGATTTTGTAAAAAATATTCAAGCAAGACAAATTTCAATTCCCATAAATAATTCTCATTAATTTCAATACCAAAAATTTGTTGCAAGGAATCAAAAGTTTGAACAGCTGACAGGATAAAACTGCCTTTACCGCAAGTTGGTTCAATCAATACTTGTGGTTTTATATTTTTCCCTGACAGATAATTAGTTATGGCAAGCGCAAGTTTTTTATTCGTCTGAAAATCACCATACTCAATTTTATTTGGTTCACAAACCTCTGAGCCGGACTTTCCAATTTTTTGTTTCAATTTAATAAAGTCATCTTCTTTTTCAAAAAAAGCAACAATGCCAGACTTATCTTGCAAGGTTTTATTTATTTCTTGCAGCGAGTTAGTTGTTTCTTTTTGGAAAAAAGAAATTATCTCCGAACTAATATATAAGCGGTTAAAATCCATATCAACATTTATCTATAATTTTAGTTATTCCGGAAATTTTATCTTTAAGCATTACAATTCTACCATATTGCAATCGCCACTGTAATGCATTTGAAATAGTAAGATAACCGACTTTTGGCGGATTGTTCAATATCTGCTCTGCCATATTCATTAACGTAATTTCATCAGCAGGAATATTACGGTCATTCAAATATGCAAAAATGTCATCCGCATTGGCTTTGTTGTCAATCATTTGTTGCAAAGCGGTTGTCGTTTGATAATCAGCAGTTCTTTCTTTTTCAATAAACGAGCAGCTAACAAAATCTAACAATGCTGTTTTCTTTTGTGTGTCATCGCGCTTATCATAGACAAATACCAACAAGTTGTAGCCTAATCCAAAAATTTTTTGTTGCGCATTCTTGAAAGGGCATGAAGATTGCGGCTGTTTAATAGATGTAACCTTAATATCGGTATTGATTTCAGAAGACGGTAAATCAATACCGCTTGCGGAACTGCCAACTTGTAATTTAAATTTAGATAATAAAAAATCCTTAAATTTATGCTCAATATACGTTCCCACTGCTTTGCCGTCGGTAACACCAAAGAGTTCTTTATTGGGCAATTTTGATTCTTGCTCGCAAAATTCTTTAGCGCAAGTTATCAGGTTTTTTATCGTAAGGTTTTGTTTTATCATTATTCAAATAGTTTATACTTGTGTATTGTTGCTTCTTTTAATTTCATGTGCGAATGTAAAATATTTTCACCAAACTTTATTTTCTTCTATAATGTTCAATAAATAATGTTCAATTTATAAAATTTCATGTCAATATGTTTTATTTCAATTTTTAAATTTCACTTCTTATTAATTTTATATTTTCTTCCTTTATTTTTTCCTTCAATTTGCAGCAAGCCTATTTCTGCAAATTTAGAAAGATATTTTTTTACGCTAATATCCGATTTGCCGGTTAGCAATTGAGCGCGATAGTTAGTTATTTCGCCGTTTTTATAGAAATAACCTGCAATCTGTTTCAGAAATTCCAATTCGGTTTTTGACAGTTTATCGGTAAATATATCGGTAATTTTTCTACTTGGCAGTTCTTCCAATGCCTGCAAAACAGCATTGAGCATAAATTCAATAAAAACTTTCGAATCTGAAGTTTTCTCTGCTGTCTGCAAAGCTCCGTAATAGTCTTGCTGGTTTTCGCAAACTACCGTTTCTACAGGCAGCCACGCGAAAAGATCATTCCATTTGGAAAGAATCAACATTTGCCAAAGCCGCCCTATCCGTCCGTTACCGTCCATAAACGGATGGATAAACTCAATTTCAAAATGAACGATTGAACTTTTTATAAGCGGATGAATGTCCGATTTCTTTGCCCATGCAAACAAATCAGTAATCAATTGAGGTACAAATTTATAGTTTGCTCCTGCGTGAATAAGCTGTGTACCTGTAAATACGCCGACTCCTTGCGATCGAAAATGTCCTGCATCTTTAACCAAGTCGGCAGCTATAAATTGGTGTGCTTTGAGAAAATCCTTAACTTTATAAGGGTCGTATTCGAGTAAATGTTCATAAGCCTGATAAGCATTTTTGACTTCACGAATCTCATGCGGCAGCCCTAGAACCTTTTTGCCGTCAATAATGTCGGTTACTTGGTCCAATGACAGAGTGTTGTTTTCAATAGCCAGAGAAGACTGAATGGAACGTAAGCGATTAATTTTTCGCAGACGCAAATTACGGTTGTACTCTCCCGAAGCGCTCAACTCGCCGAGTTTCTCTGCAATACGAGCAACAAGGTCTATAGCTTTTGCACTAATTGTAAAAATTGGAGTATTCATGTTTTTCCATTCTATTTTTACTTTATACTGCCATTCTAAAAAATTTTTCTTAACCGTATTTCTTTTTCTGTTCAGCGGATGGCTTTTCATTTCTCATAACGTATCTCAATCATTTTATTATATACAGCTCAATTATTTCTTGTCAAGTGTGTTATTTTTTATTATTACAAGAATATAATCGTTGAATTAAAATCATTCCGGAAATTTACTGGAGGACATCAGGCAATGGATAAAAATATGTTCTTAATATAACTATTTCTAATCCATTATAATTGAAGATAAAAATGAAAAAATTTATTATTATATCAATCGCAGTTATAATACTGTTTAAAATAGTTCTCTCTATACTCAGCTACCGGGGAGACAACTCGCCGGAGCTGTACGGTGATCTGCTAAAATACTTTTCGCATGAGGATATTATTAAGGGTGAAATCTATGCAAGGAGCGGATTTTTGGTATCTGCGGCTAAAAGTTTAATCTTACCGATATTCATGGTCATGCTGGCATTTACATCTCTCTCAAAAAAAATCGAAGATGTCTGTTTCTCTATAGCAAGGAGGAGAGAATTTTTTGCATCTATTCTATATATTGCTGTCATATATTCTATTCTTACGATTATTCTTCTCCCATTTGACTTCCATCTGTCATACACATTAGAGCACAGATTCAATTTTTCAAATATGACAGCGCAATTTTGGTTTATTACAAAATTAAAGAGCTTTATAATTATGCTCACATTTATTTCACTAACCGGCGCTCTGTTTCTTTCGGCAATAAAAAAGTTTAAGATATACTCCCTCTTTATTGTACCTGTTGCCGGATTGATAATAGGATTATTTATGATAATGATATATCCCATAGCAATACTCCCAATATTTTACGATATTAAAAGTATAGATAATCCCGGTCTTGAAAGAAAGATACTTTCCTTAACTCAAAGAGCTGATATAAAAGTTGACAACATATATGTAATCAAGGCAAGCGACTACTCAAAGCATACAAACGCATTTTTTGTAGGATTCGGCAGCCGAAAAAAAATATATCTTTATGACACGCTTCTTAAAAATAACAGCGACCCTGAGATTATATCCATCCTTGCACATGAAATCGGTCACTGGGTGTACGACCACAACCTGAAGGGAATTATACTTGGGTTTATACTATACCTGTCTGTATTCACTGCAATATATTTCTGTGTAACAAAATATCTCATTGAATCGGAGGGTTCGACAGAAAGAATATACAATCCGTCAATGATACCTATATATCTATTGTTCTTTATAATCTTTGCCAATATAACAAATCCGATTGAAATGATAGTCTCTCGAAAGATGGAAATCAATGCCGATATATATAGTCTTAGTATGACAGACGATCCTGATACATTTATATCCTCAAACATAAAACTCGCTAAGGATAATAGCTCACGATTAAATGTTAATAAAATTGCGGCATTTTTTCGCAGATCGCATCCAACTGCAATAGAAAGAATTAAAATCGGGGAAAGGTATAAGGAACGAAGGTTTTATTGAAAAAAATCAGCCTCCGGTAATAATTGACGAAGTTCAGTATGCTCCCTCTAACCAAGGCGCATATCCATGCCGAAACAAAATGCAGTTTCAGTACCGGTGTTGAAAATATGATACTTATATTCCCCACTCAAAAAAAGTATTCCCTGTTACGGTAACACCGGGTTTTGGGTGCCGCCAACACCTTTAAGAGTAGGGAGATTGTCGTTTACAATATCCCACACAGACTCATCAAACGTTGCAGTGTTTATCCACCATGTTTTAACATGATATTCAGTTGACGTAATAGTTGCGCCGTCTTCTTTATCATGACCTATAACCGCCACATATCCCTTACCGCTGACAATCATATCGCTTCGTGCATGGTTGTTTGTCAAGATATTGGTATTCTTGCCCGCCACGCGCCCGATGTATGATGGATTTGAACTTGTTATTGTTTGAATGATTTTATTCAGAGCTGCACAATTTTTCACTAAAGCGTTACCTTGGTAATTGAACCCTACAATGCCGCCGACATAGATGCCGGATCCGTTGACGATGTTTATGGCATAACAGTTTTGTACCAAGTTCTTCTGGTTGTAGCCAACAATGCCGCCGGAACACATACCGGATGCTGTGACGCTGCCTGCAGCATAGCAATTTTGTACTGTGCCTTCATAGGCCTGACCCACAATGCCGCCGACCGAACCGCCACTCCCTAAAACATCAACTATAGTGTAACAGTTTTGCACCGAGCCTCCACCGTTGATATGACCCACCACTCCACCTACACCATCACCACCTCTAACTCTGCCGGTAACATAACAATTTTGCACCATGCCGAATACATTGCGTCCTGCCACGCCGCCGACATACTGACCACCACTAGTAACAGTGATATTGACGTCTTCCAAACCAAGATCTTTCACCTCTGCGCCACTGCCGATACAAGCAAACATACCTTGATATGAATTAGTATTGTTAATTGTGATTCTGCTGATTTTTTTAAGGCTACCGTCAAAACTTCCTGTGAATTGGTTCGGATTAGTGGTGCCGCCTTTTGCACCTATGGCTGTCCAAGTAGTACCGGCTAACGACCAGTCGATGTCTTCAATCAACTTGTAATGCTTGTTAAGCCCTCCGGACGCCCCAGTCTGCATTGCATAGATATTGAAGCTTGCGATATTATCTTGAGTTACCGGAATAGGACGCTCTTTCACCTGACCATCGACGATTTTAACAACTACTTTCGGCTCGCCTACAAGTTCGGATTCTCCATCCGTAATAATCAGATCAAGCGTGATAGGATTAATTTCTGCAACAGCCGTTGTGCCGTCATACTGGATTTTTATAATATTCTCTCCGGCGACAATGACTGTATTGTCGGACAGCGCCAGACCATATGCAGATTTATCTATGCTATCTATGTCAACAACATCTATTGTGTCAGGACCGGAAAGGCCTCTCACTAAAACTTTAAAAGTGACAGACTTATCAACAGGTGAAAGTATTTTTTCAGGATTTGTAACTGTGATCGCGATTTGTCCCTCTTCAAGTTCGAGATCTCCGCCTAAACCGGAACCGCCATCTCCGATGGAATCACCGCCGCCTCCGCTGCCACAAGCGAAAAATGTAAAAGCAAGACATAAAAGAATCAAGCTTGAGGAAACATAGCGAATAATTAGGAACAGTTTTATTAAATTTTTCATAAAAGCCTTCCTTGATAGATTAGATAATTTTTCCTAAAATTTTACCTCTTTCAAATAGCGCTAAGTCTTAAATTCTCATTCTCTATGAAAACAGCATAGCCCACCAGACTTTGACACAGTTTACTAAGTATTGTTTCTGCATTTTTTAATTTTTTTCAAAAAAAAAATTCATTTTATAGATAGACGCACAGGTTTGCTTATACAATTAATCTTTATATAAAATTATTAATAAACTTTTACTTTGGGGGGTCAGAGTAGCAGTGTGGGAAATATAATCCTCATATTCCCCACACAAAGAAAGATATTCCCTGTTACGGTAACACCGGATTTTGAGCGCCGCCAACACCTTTAAGCGTAGGAAGCTTGCCGTTTTCAATATTCCACACAGACTCATCAAACTTTGCAGTATTTATCCACCATGTTCTGTCAAAATATTCCGTTGGCGTAATAGTTTCGCCGTCTTTTTTATCAGCACCTGCATCCGGAGTATATCCGTTTATCGTCATATCAAGCCGCGCATAGTTGTTTATCAAGGTACTGTTACTACTATCGGTGCCGGACACGCGCCCGATGTTTATTGTGCGACCGGTATCTGACTGAATGGTTTTGTTCAGCGCTACACAATTACTCGCTGTCCCGCTGTTGATATGTTCCCCTACAACTCCGCCGATATACTGGTAGCCTCCACTACCATTTGAGTTTTTGACGTTGTTTATGGAATAACATTTTTCCACCGAGCCGCCATAGTTGTAGCCCTCAATGCCTCCGTAATTATTACCGATACCTGTAACGTTACCTGCAGCATAGCAGTTTCGTACTACTACTGCGGATAAATTGGCCTGCCCCACAATGCCTCCTACTGAACTACCATTTCCTCCAATATCAACTCTAACGTAACATTTTTCCACCAAGCCGCTATTGCTGATTTCCGCCACAACTCCACCGACAACCGAGCTACCGTTAATGGTGCCGATAACATAACAATTTTGAATATTGCCGGAGCTTCGCCCTGCCACGCCGCCGACATTATTACCACCCGAGATATTGACGCTTTCCAAACCAAGGTTTTTCACCTCTCCGCTAGCGCCGATACCAGCGAACATACCTATATAGTAATCAGTATTATTAATTGTGATTTTGCTGATTTTTTTACCGTTACCGTCAAAACTTCCTGTAAAATTGTTTGGGGAGCCGGTGGAACCATTTCTGCCTATGGGTGTCCAAGCAGCGCCGGACAAAGACCAGTCGACGTCTTCAGTCAACTTGTAGTGCTTGTTAAGCCCTCCGGACGCCCCCGTAATATTTGCATAGGTATTGAAGCCTTTGATATTATCTTGAGTTACAGGAATAGGACGCCCTATCACCTGACCATCGGCGATTTTAACAACTACTTTCGGGTCTCCTGCAAGTTCGGATTCTCCATCTGTAATGATCAGATCAAGCGTGATAGGATTAATGTCTGTAACAGCCATTGTGCCATTATACTGGATTGTTATAATATTCTCTCCGGCGACAATGTCTGTATTGTCGGACAGAGACAGACCGTATGTAGTTTTATCTGCGCTATCTATGTCAACAACATCTATTGTGTCGGAACCGGAAAGACCTCTCACTGAAACTTGAAAAGTGACAGACTTCTCAACAGGGGAAAGTGTTTTTGCAGGATTGGTAACGGTGATCGCGATTTGTCCCGGTAAAAGATCTCCGCCGCCGCCGCTACTTCCGCAATTGCAAGCGTAAAATGTTAAACCAAGACATAAAAAAATCAAGCTTGAGGAGACATAACGAATAACCAAAAGCGGTTTTATTAAATTTTTCATAAAAGCCCTCCTTGATAGATTATATAGTGATAGATAAGATAACTTTTTCTAAAATTTTACCTCTTCCAAATAGCGCTAAGTCGTAAATTTTTTACAAAAACTAAATAATACCAATTTTTGCGTAGTTTGTCAAGTATTTTTGCATCTTGTTAATCTTTTCAAAAAATTCATTTTATAAATAGACGTGCAGATTTCCCTGTAAATTTCTCAATTAAGGGGTCAGAGCCAACATCATAAACTTAAGGAAAATAGTCTACGGATTTCATGGATATTTACGAATAAAGACCTAAATGCTATTGAAATATTCGTATTAATTCGTATAATTCGATGTTAAAAATCCT
>Ga0268262_10001349_pt1 | contig 30674 bp, 30 predicted proteins | sample TergutNc150P3_FD_190354 | JGI IMG/M metagenome (GOLD analysis project Ga0268262, IMG submission 190354) | Nasutitermes corniger P3 segment gut microbial community from laboratory colony in Florida, USA - Nc150 P3 (SPAdes) (version 2) | ecosystem: Host-associated > Arthropoda: Insects >... | reverse complement strand
AGACGAAGCCTTCGGCTTCATAGATAAATGCGGGGCTAAACCCCGCATTTTCAGTCAAAGTCAAAAGATTTTGACGTTATCTGTTGACTGAAGTTCGGGGGTTTAGCCCCCGAACTATCTATGGAAGGCGTAGCCTTCCGTCTAAATATGAATTTGACTTTAATTATTTGACTTTAATGTTCACGGTGCTAATATGAAATCAATCTCTTGGTATAAATCATTAAGCCAGTCACAACATCGCCGCGAATCCTGTTACTTTTTGATTGACGGGAAACGATCCGTCGATCACATACTAACGCACCACCGCCAAAGCGTTCATGAGTTGCTGTGTATTGAAGATACCGCCAAATTGTACCAATCGCAATCATCCGACATCCCCATACGGATAATCTCCGACGCGAATATGAAATCAATCAGCCCGTCCCGCACACCGCAAGGCGTATGCGCCCTTGTGCGTATACCCGACGACGTCTACACGTCGAAAATTCCTGAAGCGTCAACTACAGCCAACGGTAAAATTCTCCTGCTGGAACACGTCCAAGACCCCGGCAACGTCGGAACCCTGATCCGCACCGCCGCCGCCTTCGGCGTTGACGGCGTGATAATGAGCGACCAATGCGCCGACCCCTTCTCCCACAAAACCATACAATCAACCGCCGGCTCGCTGCTGTCGCTGTGGATACGGAGGAGTAGCGGCTATCTGCGGATGATTACCGAGTTAAAAACCCGCGGCTACAAACTGACCGCCGCCGATTTACACGGCGCCGACATACAAGGCCAAGAGCGGACAGGCCAGCGCATACTGGCGCTCGGCAGCGAAGGATCAGGGCTGAGTGACGACGTTATCGGTATGAGCGACTACCGGGTGCGCATCCCCATATCAGAATCCGGTGCGGAGTCCCTGAATGTCGCCGTGGCAGGGGGGATATTGATGTTTATTTGGCGTTGATCGGTCTTCCTCGCGGCTTCGGCTTCAATGCTTGGTACCGGCTGTTCGCTAGACTTTGCCGGATGCGGTGTTTCACCACGCTATATCACACGCGCCGAACTGGCGCACTCAGTCCTTAACGCAACGCACCGAGAAACCGAAGCCCCTGACGAGGTAGTACTCGCCCACGTAGTCGTAGTCGTAACCCATGTTCCGGTAGTAAGCGCTACCGCTACCGCCCTCCGTAGCCGTCCACCAGCGGCCGATGTCGCCGGCACCGTAGAAACCGCCATCGGTATAGCGGTAGCCGCCAGGCAGGGCCGAAAACCCAAAATTATCCGTACCATTACCGTTATATTTCCAACCGTTTTTCGCTTTCAGCGCCGTACCTGCCGTACCACCGTAACCATAATCCCCGGTACCTCCGGCGGCCTTAGCCAAAACTCCCCACTCGTCACGAGACGGCAAATGCCACTCGCTCGGGCACGCCTTTGTTGCCGCTTCCCACGTATACAGCCTGCCGTACTTGTTGCAATAGGAGTCACTATCGTTATAGCACCAAGAACCGCTTGCCGTCTTAATGTTCAGATTCTTCTTCATCCACGTCTTGCCGCCTATAACAACTGACTCGTATGAATCGCCCCCGTTAGTAGAGTTCTGCGTGAAATTGGCTTGAATGGTCAAGTTCCCGTTCACCGTCACGCTCGTTGAAGCGTTGTTCGCGTCCGCGAATGTGGCGCTTCCGCTCGTCACCGTCCAATTGGTGAACGAATAGCCGCTCGCCGACGTAGCCGATATATTGACTTGCGTCCCCGCAGTGATGTTCGTCTGACTGCTAGCCGGGACAGTAGTCCCGCCAGCCGCCGGACTCCTCTCAACCGTCAACGTATATGTGGCCGGATTTTGCGTGAAGTTAGCCGTAACCGTCACATTCCCGTTCACCGTAACAGTTGTTGAAGCGTCGCCAGGATCAGCAATTGTACCGCTGCCGGATATCGTCCAATTGCTGAACGTGTAACCGCTCGACTCTGTCGCTTTTATGGTAACCTGCGTCCCCGCTGTGATGTTAGTCTGGCTGCTTGCTGGGACAGTAGTCCCGCCCGCCGTCGGATTCTTCTCCACCGTCAGCGTGTATGTCGTATTGTTTCCGCTCCCCTTAAGCCTGATACTTCCTCCGGAGCACTCATGCGTAGACGTATTGTATGTCTGCCCGCCGCACCTATCCCACGGCTGGTTATCTTGATTGCAAAACTGCGTGGACGGATTAATAGCCGGAAAGCCGTCGCGGCAATGTTCCGGCACATTCTCGCAAACGCATAATAGTAACGCCCATAAACAGAAGAGTCTATACGGCATCTTCAGCTTGTTCAAAACTTTTTTCTTGAGATTATCCATTTCATTGTCCCCTTATTTAGAAAAATATGTGTACGGTTATGCCGGAAAACAATATTATCGAACCTACGGTATACGCGATGTCGCGTTGCGACGCCGACTTTCCGGCGGCGGTCCATTGATATTTCTCTTTCTCGTCAACCACGCTCATATTTCTGCGGATGTTATTCCGACAAATACGGCGATGAGAATAAGCGTTAGTCTTTTCATGTTAATGCCTTTCGATCCCCAGTCGTTTCCCGATAATATTCATCGACGACAAATTCCGCGTTTTCCCCCCACATCAGCGTTTCCGTTCTTTGCAGGATGCGGTATGTTTCCGAGGCAAGGAACTTGGCGTACGCGGTATCAAAGGCGGCGGTTTCCTTTTCGGCTATTATTGACGCTATTTTCTCTATTTTAAATAATATCAGCGTGGTTAAATCATCGCCTTTGTAGATATATCTATTCTTTACAGTTTCCATTCAGTAATCCCCTGAAGAGTTAGACATGCAAGCGCTTGTTCCGTATGAAAAGAGACCTGATCGTTCGGAGACATATAGCGTAGTCTATTCAACGCTTCTTCCGTGGTATAGACGCCGTCTATATACATTGCTATAGTCTGCATAGTTTTGTCGTTTGCCACCGCACCCACGACAGCGTCAAAATTGTGTTGAAGCCCGCCTTTCATCCTATTTTCTTTAACAAATTCGAGCCATTCCAAATCAAGTCCTTTAAATACCTTTATCTTTAATGTCGCGATACTATTAAGTTCAAATTCATACACAAAAGCACGGCCGTTGAATCGTAGCTGAAGCGTTTTTGACCAATCCACAGCTTGTTCCTTGACCGTAGTTGTGTAAAAACCAATACCGAAATCCCGCCTATCCCTAGATTTCTTGAGCGACGGCGATTCAAAACGGACGTTAGAACCGTGGTAGAGCCTTATTCCATCTTCCATTTCAGCATATCCTCGGCAAAATAGACGCATTCGTCCAGGCTTTGCGTGTGCAGGGTATTGTAGTTTTGTCGGATGGCGTCCGTAACACCGTATTTTGACAATAACGCGAACGCCGTCGGCGTCGGCATATCATGCCGATCTGCATAGCCCTCTGTGGCGGCCACCACCATCAGATTTTTATCACGTTCTGCCTGATCTGTTGCCATAATCTACCGTCTTTTTCTCAACATTAAAAATGATTTATGGAGATAGCCACATCAAAATTGGGCATTTTCAGACGCCCACATAAGCTCATCCTTAATATAATAATAGCGGATTCAGTAAGTCAATAACAGTGTAAAAAAAGTTAAAATACCGGTTCCGCGTACCGGGCGTTCTTTAACCATAGGAATCCCCCCGGAATAACTATGTCATCGCCTTTCGGGGCGGTGAGTTTATCGTATAGGCGGACGGCCCCGTCCGGCCCTTGTTTGACGGCCGGGATTTTGTCGAGCGCGTAGCAGGCGCGGCTGTGGGGGGTGTTTGGGGTCAGAGTCAAACCCGTTGGGGTCAAACGCCAAAAAAAAAGACTTTCCTTTCCACGGTGCGATTTAGTATATTATACGCATGAAAAGAATAACATCCGAAACACAGCTATATGTCCAACTGGCCCATCGGGGCGACCCGTCGGCCTTTTACGCCCTGTTTAACGGGCAGATTCGCGACCTCTACCACCTCCTGCGGTCGCAGGGGGGTGACCACGAAGCGGCTTGCGGCGAGGCTAAGCGGCGGCTTGCCGAGACGTACCGGCGTTTCGTCCGCTCGCGTCCGTCGTCCCATCCGGACCGGTGGTTTGCCGCCCGGTGCGGGCTGAAGCGGTTCGACGCCGCCAAGGCGGGGGTGAGTGTCTCCAAGATGGACTTGGCCGCTTACGAGCGGCTTGCCGCGGGGGCGGTCAACGCGGCCTACAGCGAGTGGCTGGGGCGGGCCGGCGACGGCAGCGGGGACATCGTGGAGAAGCGGTCGTTTGTCAGCTATTTGGCGGGTACGGTGGCGGCGGCGCTCGTAATCGGGTTCCTCTTCTTCTCGCAGTCGGTGGTTAGCGTGAGTTTTGGGCGTTTCGGCGCGGAGTATCGGCTGTCGTTCCCTAAGATAGCCGAATGGTTGTGGGATGTGAGCGGGCTTGTCCGCATGGACGACGATTCTTGGAACCGGAATGGCGGCGCGGCGCCTGCGACGCCGGCGCCGCAGCAGGGCGCGGAGGCCGCAAAGGGGCCATGAGCGAACCCGTTATAATCTCGGTCGGCGGCGGCAAGGGCGGGGTCGGGAAGAGCACGGTAAGCTCCAACCTCGGTGCCGCGCTGTCGCGCCAGGGTTACTCGGTGGGCTACATCGACGCCGACTTAGGCGGCGCAAACCTGCACACGTGCCTAGGCATGCGCCGCCCCGCCGTCACGCTCCAGCACTTCCTGACCGGCGAACGCCCGACGCTCGAAAGCGTGGCCGTAAAGACCCCCGTCCCCCAAAGCTGGCTTATCTCCGGCGCGGGCGAGTTCCTGGAACTGGCCAACCCGAACTTCGCTCAAAAGCAAAAGATCCTGAACGGCATAAAGACGCTGACCGCCGACTACATTCTGGTAGACCTGGGCGCCGGCAGCCACACGATGGTCTCCGACTTCTTCGCCGCCTTTCCGAACAACATTACGGTAACCGACAGCCTGCCGACCTCGTTAGAGAACGCCTACGCCTTCCTGAAGAGCGGCATCTTCCGCGGCCTGATAAGGGCCTTCCCCGGAAGGGAAGACATCCAGAAGCTGCTCGCGGCCTACACAAACGCGAGAGGCGCCGCCGCCGCCCCCACCCTAGACAGCATGTTCACGCAAATCCAAACCAAGTGCCCCAAAGAAGTGGAAGCCATGAGAGAATGGTTAGACAGCCGCAGACTATTTCTGGTACTAAACATGGTAAGGGGCCAAGACGAGGTGAGAGTAGGCGAGGGCTTCACCGGAATAGTGCAAAAATACCTGTCGGTATCTCTAACTTATATAGGATATATGCTATACACGCCCGAAATCAGAGCGTCGCTAAGAAAATTAGGCCCGGCGGTAATGCAAAACGACACGCAAGTCGCCGAGTGTTTCGACGCGATAGCGAGAAACCTTTCGGCAGTACTTAAACGTTGATTTTTATTATTGAGTTTTTAAAATCAAATTCTTTTTTAGACGAAGCCTTCGGCTTCATAGATAAATGCGGGGCTAAACCCCGCATTTTCAATCAAAGTCAAAATCTTTTGACGTTATCTTTTGACTGAAGTTCGGGGGTTTAGCCCCCGAACTATCTATGGAAGGCGTAGCCTTCCGTCTAAAAAAGATTTAAAGATTTTAAAGACTTTGACTTTGACTATGACTATGAAACTACTTATTATAGGCTCTACCGGTCAACTGGGCACAGATTTCGTCAAGATAGCGGAACAGCGGCGCCACACCGTAGTCCCTGTCGACTACCCGCAGATTGACATACGCGACAAATCGTCCGTAGAGTCAGCTATCAACAGCTCCGCCCCCGACGCCGTGATAAACTGCGCGGCGTTCACCGCCGTTGACGATTGCGAAACGAACCGCGAAGCCGCCTTCGCTCTGAACGCCGACGCCTGCGAGAATCTAGCCCTCGCCGCAAAAGCCCGCTCATCGCTGCTAATACACATAAGCACCGACTACGTCTTTGACGGCGCCGCGTCGTCGCCCTACACGGAAGACAACGCAACCGACCCGCGGACGGTCTACGGGCAGTCTAAGTTGCAAGGGGAGGAAATTATCACCGATCTCTACGGTAGCGGCAGCATGATCTTCAGAATCGCGTGGCTCTACGGCGCGGGCGGGGCCAACTTTGTTAAGACGATCCGCCGTATCGCGTCGTCCAGCCGGCAGGAGAATAAGCCGCTTAAGGTGGTGAACGACCAGTTCGGGACGCCCACGTGGACGGTCAGCGTCTGCCGGCAGATACTGTCGGTCATTGACAGCGGAGAGCGAGGGGTGTTTCACTCTACGTGCGAGGGGGCGTGCACATGGTTTGATTTCGCGAAAGAGATAGTCGCCGCCTGCGGCATAGACGCGGACGTTCTGCCCTGCACGACGGAGGAGTTTCCGCGTAAAGCGCCGCGGCCGCGTTACAGCGTGCTGGAAAACGCGAGGCTCAAGGCGATGAACGCGAATGTTATGCCGGAATGGCGAGAGGCGTTTCGAGAGTTTTTGTCTACGGAAGGGGGGGTATGATGAAAAAGATATTGGTAACGGGCGGCGCCGGGTTCATAGGCTCAAACTTCATCCGGGCCATGCTGAACAATCGCGACGACGTCTCTATTGTCAACTATGACTTGTTGACTTACGCCGGCCGCTTGGAGAACCTGAGCGATGTTGAGAACAACCCTCGGTACGCGTTTGTCAGGGGCGACATTTGCAGCGCCGGGGCGTTAAAGAGCTTGTTCAACGCGCATGGTTTTGACGCGGTGGTGCACTTCGCCGCCGAGAGCCACGTGGACAACAGCATATCGGGGCCGACGCGGTTCGTTACGACAAACGTTCTAGGCACGCAGACCCTGCTGCAGGCGGCTAAGGAGGCGTGGGAGGTGGTGCGGGGCAGCTTCGGCGATAAACGTTTCGTCCACGTGTCGACGGATGAAGTTTACGGATCGCTTGGGGCGGAGGGGTACTTCACGGAGTCATCGCCGCTGGCCCCGAACAGCCCGTATTCGGCATCGAAGGCCGGCAGCGACCTCATAGCGCGGGCATACTTCGAGACCTACGGTTTCCCGGTCGTCATCACCCGCTGCTCGAACAACTACGGCCCGTACCAGTTCCCGGAGAAGCTGATCCCGCTTATGATTACGAATGCCGTAAACAACAGGCAGCTGCCCGTCTACGGCGACGGCATGAACGTTAGGGACTGGCTCTACGTGGGCGACCATTGCCGCGCCGTGGAGGCGGTATTGGAGAGGGGCAGGGCGGGGGAGGTGTACAACATCGGGGGTAATAATGAGATGTGCAACATAGACATCGTCAAGATAATACTGGCGCAGTTGGGAAAGCCGCAGAACCTGATTTCGTTTGTCCCGGACAGGCTTGGTCACGACAGACGGTACGCGATAGACGCTTCAAAGATACGGCGTGAGCTGGGGTGGGCGCCGCGTGTGGATTTTGAGGCGGGGATACGGGAGACTATTGATTGGTATCTGAATGCAAGTCAACATAAAACACCGTGAAACGCCTATCTGTTGCAAATCCAAACATAAACCCTCGAAACAGCGGTAACTTACGCAATTTAACTATTGGCACGCCGTTTGCAGTTATGTATTGGCGTAAGGTTGATGACGGGTTATCGATACGGATAATAACTAAATCAACAAACAAAAACATAAAACCAATAACAAGGAGGCTGTTATGAGTGCACTAGTTATGCGTCCCGTTCCTGCTGTGGCTGATTTCTTCAGCATCTTCGACAGGGTCTTCGGCGACAGGTCGCTGACCGACGACCGCGCGGACTACAGGGTGCAGCCGCGCATGGACGTCTCCGAAGAGGAGAACAAGTACGCCGTCACGCTCGACATCCCCGGCCTTGCCAAGGAGGACATCTCCATAAAGGTCGAGAACGGCACGATGAAGATCGAGGGCGAGCGCAAGGAAGAGCGTACCGGCAAGTACCACCTGACGGAGCGCACCTACGGACGCTTCTACAGGAGCTTCGCGCTGCCCGACGACGTAGACGCGGAGAAGATCGAGGCCAAGGCGTCCAACGGGGTGCTGGAGATCAGCTTGCCCAAGAACCAAAAGGCGTTGCCGGTTGAGATCAAGATCAAGTAAGCAGGCCGTGCGTGTTGCCGTTTGGTGATGGGACGGTTGGGGGGCGGGTTTACGGACCTGCCCCCCAAATTTTTTTACAAAAAACTCGATTTTACACGCATTAAATAATTATTTTTATTTTAATAACGCAGGCGGAGTCTGTCGTAACCCGAATTGCCGAACCTAAAGAGGTATATAGGTGATAATAGCCAACCCGATATACGACGTAACGTTCAAGCGGTTATTGGAAAATGACCGTGCCGCCAAGTTTTTTATAGGCGCAATTTTGGGTTGCGAAGTGCTTTCCCTAGTGCCGACGACGCAGGAACACACCGAGCCGGACGATAATCTCCCGAAAGTGACGCTCTTCCGTATGGATTTCGCCGCCACGATATTAACTAAGGAAGAGGGGGAGAAGAGGGTCATAATAGAGATGCAGAAAGCCAAGCTGCTCGACGATGTTTTCCGTTTCCGGAAATATCTCGGCAAGGAGTACGCCGTTTCAAAACTACCGATAATCGCTATATACATATTGGGTTTCCCTCTCTCCGTAGACTCTCCGGCGTTTGGCAATGTCCCGTATTACCGTGATCTGCTGACAAATGAGGAACTTCAAGTCCATGACCTATTTGTAGAGCAGTTGACCCACTGCGCGTATTTTGTCCAAACGCCAAGGATAAAACCCAGCCGGAACACGAAATTAGACAAATTGCTGTCAATATTCGAGCAGGCGAATTTTATCGGCGACAGCAAAACGACAAAAGATTACCGGCTTGAGGTAGACGATCCGGAGGTCAAAGAGGTTATAGATGTGTTGCGCTATGTGGCCGCCGACCCGCAGGCGCGCAGGGAATTGGAGAAGGAGCAATACTATCAGGAAGCCATGGATGATATGTTTGGGGATAAAGATAGAGAGATTGCGGGATACAAGCGCCAAATAGAGGATGCCATACAGCGGCAACTCCAAACCGCGAAGGAATTGAAATACGGCGAAAAAATGCCGGCGTCGAAAATCGCGAAGATTACAGGGTTGCAGGAGGCGGAAATTGAGAAACTATAGCATCCGCAAAAAAATCACAAAAAGCTTGATTTTCGCCACGCCGCGTCTTATCGACGTACAAACCGTCTTTTTTACGGATAGTTTCAAATACCTGCAATCCGGTCGGTAGTTGTTTCATCTTTTAGGCCTCCTATACCCATAAAATAGTATTCCGCAGGGTGGAAAGTCAAGGTCAAAATCCTCCCCAATAATTTTCACAAAAAAAACTTGACCTTCGGTACGCTCTATTACTATATTAATGGAGTAGGTAAAATCCATTGTAATATCGGCATGACGGCACGCCGTATATAGCGCGCCAGATGGGGTGGGTCGTGATTGTTGGAATGGTTAAAACATGGGGTAAGACTATGAAAATAAACGAATTAGACACATTTAGGCATATTTCTGCCGAATAAACCTCGCTAAGAACCGATACCGCTTGGCGCGGTGTTTCCGGACACTGGAACCGTCCGCTATCGGCTTATTCTTTTCGGCATGGAGTAGGCGAGGATATTTCAAAAAAGTCTTTAAAGAAGAAAGCGGGGTTCGTTGTGAGTTACAACAATTTCAAAGGTTCAGGAGATGAGGCTTCAGTAAGGTTGTTTGATGAAGCGAGGAAATATATGACTGTGAGAGATTGGGTAAAGGCCGCGCCTCTCTTAAAGGAAGCCGCCGAACATGGGCATGCGCAGGCGCAGGCTCTGCTTGCGGAATTGTATGAAGACGGAAAAGGCGTGCCGCAAAACGAGTATACTGCGTTTAGATGGTATGAAAAAGCCGCCGAACAAGGGCACACATTGGCGCAAAATAGCTTAGGCACTTTATTTTACAACGGAGTAGGTGTGAAAAAAGACAAGAGAAAAGCACATTATTGGTTTTCCAGAGCGGCGGAAAAAGGCGATGAATTGGCGTTGCGAAATCTTCGTCTTGATTTTGGCAGCTGTTACGTCGCCACTTGCGTCTATGGTTCCTACGACTGCCCCCAAGTCTGGACGCTCCGTCGTTATCGTGACACACGATTGTCAAAGTCATGGTTTGGCGGACTATTCATTCAAGGCTATTACGCAGTAAGCCCAAAGATTGTTGAGTTGTTTGGAAACAATAAGTGGTTTAACAGAGTATGTAAATCGATTCTGGATAAGATCGTCTATGGATTACAGAGTAGAGGTATAGACAGTAACTCTTATATGGTGAAAATCAAACCCCAAAAGAAAGAGAGTTTTGTATATGAGTACAAATGATGCAGTGGCGTATTTTCAAAGTGGAGAAGCACATTACCAAAACGGTAACTATCGTGCGGCCATCGATAATTTCACTAAATACATTGACTTCGTTGCCGATAGCGTGATCGGGAACAGTCAAGAAGAGGCCTTGAAATCCATCGTGTGGTGCTGTCGCGGCGCGGCTTATTGCGAAATCGGCGAATACGACAATGCGGTTGACGATTTCTCAAAAGCTATAAATTTGGCTGGGAAGCGGGATATGGACAATAAAGACATCCTTGTAAAAGCGTATTTGGATCGCGCGCATTTATACAGAAAAAATCGAAATATTGACAACGCTATTCGTGATATTAGAAGCGTGCTTGGACTCGACCCTGATAATGTCGCCGCTAAGGAATTTTTAGCGCTTGCTCAAAACATGCAAGTCGCCAAAAATCAATTTCTTGACAGTGCGTCAAAACTAAATGTAAATCAGCCAAGACAGCAGTCCGCGCCGCAGTCGCTTGATACCGCTCAAAATGTTGTCGAACGAGTCATAAATACGAGACAAAACGCCCAACAAGCGCTGGCTATTGCAGGATATTTCAAACGGGCTAGTATGTACTGCAACCAAGGAAACTATGACAACGCTATCGACGAGTATACGGCGGTAATTAATTTTGACCCCAATAACGTGGATGCATACGTCAGTCGAGGCGGCGCGTATATGGGCAAAGGCGACTGTGGTCGGTGTATCTCGGACTGCAATGAGGCAATACGGTTGGATCCCAATAATGCTCAGGCGTATTTCTTTCGTGGCAATGCGTATTCAAAAATGGGCGCCGATAATCAGGCTATTGCCGACTACGAAAATGGAATACGGTTGAACCCTAATTACGCCAGTGCGTATTTTTCACGCAGTTGCGTATACACAAGAATAGGGCGCTATGATTTGGCAATTAAGGACTGTGACAAAGCGATACAGCTTGACCCCAATAACGTAATAGCGTATATCGGACGCGGTATGTTGTATTGTGACAAAAAAGACAGACCCGATTTGGCGATCAAGGATTTTAAGGCCGTGCTGCAAATTGATCCCAGTAATGTTCTTGCAAAACAGTGGCTTGAGAAAGCTCGGCAAAAGCTGTGACGTCGGATAGCAACCGCTATGACCGCGTCACCCGATTTCCCGAGCCATCATGTCCGCGAACAGCATCCCCTTAGACGTGGGGATCAACCTCTCACCGGTATCAATCAATAGCCCGGTGTCAACGTACTCACGTAGCCGCGTTCCCGTCTTGCTTCCGGTATCGCAGAACCGTCGATCTATAAGTGTCTCTAATTCGCTTTTGTCAATTCCATCTATGTTCCTCAGACCCAAAAAAAGCATTTCTTCGGCTAATTCCTTGTTTGTTAATACTTCCTCAAAGTCTATCGGTCTTTTATTTGATGATAACAGTGATATATATTGATCCACATCGCGGACATTGCCCCACCGCTTGGGATGGATGTACGAATGGGCGGATGCTCCTAGGCCGATGTATGGTTTGCGTGACCAGTAGGCTTTGTTATGGATTGATTCGTACCCGTCTATAGCGTAGTTTGAGACCTCGTACTGCCTCATTCCGCGCTCGGCGCAGCGTTTGCCAATCAGTTCGTACATATCGGCGACCGTGTCCTCGTCCGGTCGCGGTAATATTTTGTCATGTTTGCCGAAGGGAGTCTCTTTCGCGATTGTCAACTCGTAGGCTGAAAGGTGTTTTATGGATGGGATTGATAGGAGGGACGATACAGTGGCGTCTAATGTATCAATGGTTTGACCGGGTAGCCCGTATATGATATCGACGCCTATCGAGTCAAACATGGTTGATAAGCGTTCATCGCGCAACACCTTAATTGCCCGGTCGGAATTATGTATCCTGCCGCATACCGACAATTCTCTATCGTTCAACGATTGAACGCCGAATGTCAACCGCGTCGCGCCGCTCTTTGAATACGCTTTCGCCTTGTCTATACCGAATGATTCCGGGTTGCACTCGATTGACCACTCTTTGATTCCTGCCTTGTCAATACGAGAAAACAGTTCACGGTCAAGCCTATCCCACATATCAATCCCGAGGATTGACGGCGTTCCTCCGCCGATGTAGATTGTATCAATATCACGGCAATCTAACAGACCGGCAAATTCGTACATACGCCATTCTTTTATTAAAGAGTTGATATATTGATTGACAACGGTGTTGTTGTATTTAAGATCAACACCATGGATCGCTTCGCTTCGCTCGCAATGACGGTCATTGCGAGGAGCGAAGCGACGAAGCGATCCAGTGTGTTGCGAGCACTCGACAAAGCGTTCGCCGCCGACAGGAAGCGAATAAAAATCGCAATATCTGCACTTCTTTGCGCAGAACGGGATGTGTATGTAGATGGAGGCCAGTCTATTCCCCCTTGACAATCGAGACGGCGGCCTTTATCTTGTCATGATCCTTCACCCCAGGGCTAACTTCAACTCCGCTGTTCAGGTCGACGGCGTATGGGCGCGCGGCGTCAATCGCTTCCCGGAGATTGAGGGGGCTAAGGCCGCCGGAAAGGATAACGGTGTCGTACATGCCGCGCGCTTTAGCCGCGATAGACCAGTCGAAGGTATTTCCGCTGCCCCCGCGCCGCTTCGGGTCCCATGTGTCGAGCAAGTACCCGGCGACATCGTACCGCCGCATAACGGATGGGTCAAAATCCGCGCCCACGGAGAATACTTTGATAACGGGCATCGGGAAGCCGGCGCAGTACTCCGGCGGTTCATCGCCGTGGAGCTGTACGACGTCCACCCCGGCGGTACGTGATGAATCAAGCGCCAAGCGAGGGTCTTCATTAACAAAGACCCCTACCTTAGAGACGAACGGCGGGAGCTTCTTGATGATTTTCGCCGCATTGACGGGATTGATATAACGCGGGCTGGCCGGAACAAATATAAACCCAAGCGCGTCCGCGCCGAGGCGGACGGCGGCCAAAGCGTCCTCAACGCGGGTGATCCCGCAAACCTTTATCCGTATGTGCAATTGTCTGCCCTCATTATTATTATATTATGGATATTAAAAATAAATATAATCTAACAATAACGCAAGGAAATATGTGTATAATGTTGGTGTTAACGTCCCGCATAATGTATATTTCATATCGTGAGCGACAAAAAACGAAAACCCAAGACATCCCACTACTTTGAATACGCCGCCCTGCGCGTCGTGGAGTTCGCCGTGAACCTTACCCCGCGCTGGCTCGCTTTGGCCTTGGGCGGGGCTGTCGGCAGGCTGCTCTGCTTGTTCGGCGTCTACCGCCGGATTGTCCAAAGGAACTTTGACCATGTCGGGCATTGGGACAAGGGCAAGGCGGACAAGATTATCCGCAGGCTGTATAGGAACATGGGCCGCTACGCCGTGGACTTCCTCCGTCGCGGCAAACTCCCCCCTTACCGCGTGAATAGGTACGATATATACGCCGGCGCCTATGACAGAGGCAAGGGCGTGATAATCGTCTTGGCGCATTTCGGCAACTGGGAGCTTTTGGCTTCCATCTGGGGCAAGCAGTTGAGCGACCTGAACGTGGTAGCGAAGCCGATGGGCAACCCGCTTGTGGAGGATTGGCTGTTCAAGAAGCGGACGGCGCTCGGGGTCAGCACCATCTACACGGACAGCGCGTTGCGCGGGATGCTCGCCGTCCTCAAGAGGAACGGCGTCGCGGCCATCCTCATAGACCAAAATATGGGGTCGATGGGCACCCCGGCGCCATTTTTGGGCAAGACCGCCTCCACGGTGAGGACTGTGGCCGGGCTGATCCGCAAGACCGGGGCGGCCGCCGTCCCCATGTACGCGATAATGAGGGGCGACGGGAGCTACGACATAGACTTTTTCGAGGCTGAGCCGCCGTCGGCGCGGGGGGCGGACGGGGACTCCGAAGCGGAGATAGCGGCGATTCAGGCGCAGCACAACGATATTTTGTCGCAGTGGGTGATAAAGCACCCGGAGCACTGGTTCGGGTGGTTCCACCGTAGGTTTAGGGGGTTCGTCGATTACAAGTAAGGGGCCGCCTCAAAAGAAAATAAGATAAAATTTGACATTTCGCCGCCGTATATATTATATTATCTGTTTCTATAAAAAACCGCCTATACCTTGGTGTATACGAAAGGAAAGACGCCGAAAATGTCGAGCGTGAAGAAGAAGAGAAAGGCTAAGATCAACCGTCACAAGAGGAAGAAAGCCCGCCGGTTGCAGAGGCATAAAAAGAAGTAGGCCTGCCCCGCGTAAGCGATACCGTGTGTGTGCGCAGTAGCCGCAGGTTTTTTCGGCATGTCCGGGATCTCCTGCGGTCACGTGTTTTTGTTGCCTGTAACGGTGCGCGGTTATTAATTTGAGGCAATTATGACGGACAATCCCAGCAATCCCGGCAATCCCGATACCCCCGCGCCCGCCAAAGACCATACTTATTTCATGTCCGCCGCCTGCCGCGAGGCCGAGGCGGCCTTCGACGAGGGCGAGGTGCCCGTCGGCGCCGTGGTTGAGCTGGGCGGGCGGATCATCGGGCGGGGGCATAACCGCGTTGAGGCGCTGGGCGACGCCACGGCGCACGCCGAGATCATAGCCCTCACGGCGGCGTCGAACCACGTCGGCGACTGGCGGCTGAACGGGTGCACCCTCTACGCGACGCTCGAACCCTGCCTCATGTGCTTGGGCGCGATCCTGCAATCGCGTGTGAGCGCGGTAGTCTACGGGGCGCGTGACAGCCGCCTCGGCGGCATAGACAGCTTCAACTACAGGGACGAGGCGCTGCGCTCGTACCGCAACTTCCCCGCGGTGGTGTCGGGGGTCATGGAGGAGGAGTCGCGGGAGCTGCTGAAGGCGTTCTTCAAAAGGTTGCGGGCGGATTAGTAGCCGTAACATTCGGCGCGAAAATTACAAAAAACAAAAACAGCCTGCGCGTAATATATATTCGTATTAGTAATATTGATACCTATTATCATTGTTATACTACACACTGGATTGCTTCGTCGCTTCGCTCCTCGCAACTTGTTTATCTCGGCGAAGCCAATGACCGTCATTGCGAGCGAAGCGAAGCAATCCAGATAAAAAGGATCGTATTGGTATGGCAGATACCGATAAAAGCCGCCGCCCGTGCCCGTGCTTCTCCGGCCGCGCCTACGCCGACTGTTGCGAGCCTGTCGTGACCGGCGCCCGTCCGGCGGCCACCGCCGAGGAGCTAATGCGGGGGCGCTACAGCGCGTACGCCGTGGGGGCTATTGAGTTCATCATCTCCTCCACATACCCCGATAGGCGCTCCGAGTGCGACGAGAAGTCCATACGCTCATGGTCGGCCAACTCCGAGTGGACGGGCTTTGAAGTGCTCTCCAAGACGGCGGGGCAGGCCGCCGACAGCGAGGGGACGGTGGAGTTCGTGGCGCGCTTCACGGAGGACCGCATGAAGAAAACGCTGCACGAGACCGGGTCGTTCAAAAAGAGCGACGGGCAGTGGTACTACGTGGACGGGACGGTGCACCCGCCCAGACCGTTTGTGCGCGGGGAAGAGAAGATCAACCGGAACGCGCTCTGCAGTTGCGGGAGCGGGAAGAAGTACAAAAAGTGCTGTATGGACAAGGATAAGGCGGCCGCCGGATAGGAGCCGTCCTCAACGTTCCGCCCCCAAAAGCGTAAGCGCTTCCTCCATTGTTTCCGCGCACTTGACGATCTTGTCGATCAGAACCGTGTTTATCGCCACCTTCACATACCCGGTCGCTCCTACTATCACGAACATCCCGCCCATCTCCTCGCATTGCAGGTGGAGCCTGACCAGCATACCCATAGCGCACGAGTATATGTTCGTCACGGCCGAGAGGTCGAGCGCCACGCGGTCCTTGCCCTCGCTCTTCAGTTTGTCGGCGACCTCGCCCAAAACCTGCGTCCTCAGCATGTTCAGCGCCCCGCCGCACTCTATGACGACGGTGTCGCCGGGGCCGCGGCTGATGGTTACGCCGTGGTGGTTGACCGCTTGATAATATGGACACAGGCGGCACTTCTCGGCATCGGCGTTCGTCCAGTTAGGGTCGCCGCGCTTAAGCACCCAGCACGAGATGTTCCCCATATCGCTCGGCTTGTTGTGGAAATTCCGAAAGACGAGGCACGACGCCCTCCGCTCCTCCGTGCAGTTCGTAACTTCGTAACAGTTCATGTCCGTAATATAATGTATGTTTTGATGTTTTGCAACAATTTTTTAGATAAAATAAATGGCCGAATCAAGTATATAATTCCCGTTCTTATTTCATGCTAGCCTTCTTCACAAGATTACGAATAAACTCTTCCACTTGCGTTGTGGAGAGGTCCAACAACTCTTCCGGCTTCTTCAATCTGAAATACTCCATCATCCTTTTCACATACCAGTCGAACTTAGGCGTACTGTCATTCAAAATTGCGTTCAATATAACATTGATTATCTTTCGTAGCTCAATTCCAGTCCCATAAAATGATTTACCGTCTTTAGACATCAGCCAAGGGTCGGATACCGCCTTTTCGTGCACGAATTCAACATCTTCGTCTTCAGGCATACTGCTTATGACCATCTTGTTTTTACGCCTATACGCCCGATGCCAAGACTTTTTATCGTCAGCTTCTGATTCGGCAATAGTATTCCCTCCACCCATCACTTTTTTGTTGCTACGGCTCATAGGCATTGCCCTCTACATTTTCCAAGAAAAGCAAGAAATTTTTTTCGGTGCATCCACGAAACCCAAAGAGATCACGTGGCGAGGTAGTGGAACTTCTCATTTTTCAGAATTATATTTTACTAGCTTTTTCCAATCAATCCCGCCGTCATTGTCACAAAACAATTCAGTAAATTCTCTTGTGAATTTATTAATCATTCTCGCATATAGTTCAATGTACTCTTCGTTACGCTCTTTTGCTTTATGTCCTAACGGCTCAATGATATTCAAATAAATATCTTGGTCTCCACCAATAAATTCCCAAAAAGTCTGTCCGCAAAATTTGAAATACGAACCTTTATCAGGGTTTCTGTCTTGACCGTAACAGCAACCGTTTACGCATGCTATTTGTAATGTTGAGTGGCTTGTTCGTAATGTTTTCTTTGCCGAATCAAACATATTTTTCATCTTTTCAATTTGAGCCGAATTCCCCCAGTTCGGCCCTGATTTTATTGAAACGATATAGCGGATATTTTCTTTATCAAATTCTAAATCAATCCCTTTCGTTGTAGACTTTCGACCACCATAGACCTTTCCGTTTATGAATATGGCTAACCCTTCAAGCCAATCGCCGAACATAGTTTCCTCGCTTGAAGAGATATACGCTTCAATGAGTAGCTTTACTATTTCGTCAGATGTTCTTAGGTTCTTTGCCTTAAATAGGTATGGGTTTTTCTTTTTTAATACTTGCTTCAGCGACAACGTTTTAATTTTCTCGATTCTTTGCATGTGAAACTGAACGATGTTATTTTCCACATATTCAATAACATCAACTATTTGTAGTGACATATTCTTTCTCCTCTTCAAATAAGTACAATTCTTTTCCCGCCATTTCGGTTTTCACCATTTGACAATACTTTTCCAAGACATCTATTCCAACAGCGTTTCTCTTTAACCTTTCGGCGGCGAACAATGTTGTACCGGATCCCATAAATGGGTCCATTACCGTGTCATTTTCTTTGGTGAAAAGTTTAATAAACCAACTAGGCAATTCCAGCGGAAAGGCGGCGCTGTGGCTCTTATTGCTACATTCAGTAGACAAATGTACCACATTCGTTGGGTACGCCATATCGCGGGTTAACCAATTCGATATGTTTTTGCCAAAACCGCTTCCAACTTTAGAGTTGTCTCTGATTTTATCTGTCTCGCTAAGGTTTCTAAGCCGCGTTTTTGCCCAGTTCCCCATAGGTACCATGACGGCTTCTTGATACATATTGAACCGTTTAGTCTTATTAAACTGCAAAAGCCTTTCCCACGCATCCCTAAAACGGTTTGGCCATTTCCCGGGGTAGCAATTTTTCTTGTGCCAAATAAATTCTTCTGTCCACAGCCATCCCTGCTTCCGCATTTCTATTATAAGTTCCATAACGTAGGTGCTTCTTTCGCCGTTTATGACCTTTTCTTTGATGTTCAATATAAAGGTACCTGTCGGTTTCAATACCCGTAAAAGTTCTTTAGATATGGGTAAGAACCATTCTACATACCTATCGGCGGATATACCCCCGTAAGTATCCTTTCTTTGGTCAGCATACGGCGGCGATGTTACTATGAGATCAACGCTGTTGTCTTCCATATTTTTGAGGATATTGGCAGCGTCGCCGCAAAAGACGTCGACATTTAGCGGTTTACATTCCTTATCGGGGCATATAACCATTTTCAGTAACTTTCCTTATCTATATAGGCACATACATACCGCTTATATCAGCAATTCTGCACATATATAAAATAAATGATTTGCCGCCAAAAGTCAATAGGTATCGAATTACATCATATTTTCACCCCCCGCCCGCCGCCCATTATATATATTACTCATTCTAAACATATCCGCAACATCCTAAAGTCCGATCGTTAACGAAGGAGCGTCCGTTATTATGTCAATTCCGGCCCAAGCACAAACCCCGGCACAACCTCAGGTAGGCGCGGCGATACCGGTTAAGCGCGCCCTGATCAGCGTTTCCGACAAGGCCGGCGTCGTTGAGTTCGCCAAGGCCCTTGCCTCGCGCGGCGTGGAGATCGTCTCCACCGGGGGGACGCACAAGCTCCTCTCCGAGAGCGGGGTGCCGGTGGTCGCCGTGGAGGCGTATACCGGGCATCCGGAGGTCATGGACGGGCGGGTGAAGACGTTGCACCCCAAGGTGCACGGGGGGATACTCGCGGTTCGGGACAACCCTAAGCACGTTAAGGAGATGGAGGAGTGCGGGATCGGCGCCGTCGACATGGTTGTGGTGAACCTGTACCCGTTTGAAAAGACGGTCGCGGGCGGGGCGGGGATTGCGGAGTGCGTTGAGAACATCGACATCGGCGGGCCGGCCATGGTGCGCAGCGCGGCCAAGAACCACGCTTTCGTGACGGTGGTCGTAGATCCGGCGGATTACGCTCTGATTGAGGGGGAGTTGTCGGCCAACGGCGGGGCGGTTACGTTGGATACCCGTCGGCGCCTCGCCGTAAAGGCTTATCGTCATACATCGGCTTACGACGCGGCGATAAACGCGTATCTGTCAAAAATTTATTTGGATGAGGATGTGCTGCAATTATATTATGGGGGTGGGGAAGTTCTGCGTTACGGCGAGAATCCCCACCAAGCGGCGGTGTTTTACAGGGATGCCCGCGCGGCCGGGGCATCTATGGCGACGGCGGAGGCTCTTGGCGGCAAGGAGCTTTCTTACAATAATATAGTAGACGGCGACGCGGCGCTGGAGGCGGTCAGGGAGCTTGCCGGCGTTCCGGCGGCGGCGGTCTTAAAGCACAACAACCCCTGCGGTTATGCCACCGGGTCCACGCTCGAGCGGGCGCTTGAGGCGGCCTGGTCGGGCGACACGGTGTCGGCCTACGGCAGCGTGATCGCCGTAACGCGGAGCGTTGACATAGCCGCCGCCAAGGTTCTGGCGGGCCGCTTTGTGGAGGTGCTGATAGCCCCCGATTTCGATGCCGACGCGTTGGACTATTTGAAGAAGAAGAGCGCCGCGCTGCGTTTGCTGAGGGTAGGCGGCTTAACGGCGGGATCCGTAGACGCCCACGTCTACAAAAACGTGGTCGGCGGCATGTTGAGGCAGGATCGCGACGCGGCCCTGATCGAAAAGTGGGAGGTAGTTACAAAAGCGCAGTTCCCGGAAGCCAAGAAAGAACAGGCGCTATTCGCGAACAAGGTCTGCAAGCACATAAAATCAAACGCGATAGTCTTAGCCCAAGAGTACGAATCAGGGCAATATCGCCTAGTAGGTATGGGCGCCGGCCAGCCCAATAGGGTAGATTCGCTGCGGAAATTAGCGGCGACTAAAGCGGAGGAAAACATCCGCGCCGACTATGAAAAACATGGTAAGCCGATACCGGAAGGTATACTGCCTGAATTTGGCGGCTTAGTGATGGTCTCGGAAGCATTTTTCCCTTTTGCCGATTCGGTAGACGCGGCAAACGCCTTAGGCCTGCGCTACATAGTCCAACCGGGCGGGTCAAAGCGGGACGGAGAGGTAATAGAGGCTTGCGACAAGTACGGTATAGCGATGGCGTTTACGGGGATGAGGCACTTTAGGCACTAAAACGGATTTTGACTTTGCGACGCGGAGCGGCGCATGTTTATCAATCGGGGCGTTGCGGGGTATACCCCGCAGGGTGGGTAGCGGAAAACAAAAATGGGCGAAGCCCATTTTTGGTTGGAGCGAGGGAGGGCGTAGCCCTCCCCTTAAATGAATTAGATTTTGAATTTGATTTTTATTGTTTTGATTTTAATAAAAGGTACCGGCTATAATCATGGCAAAAAACTTAGTAGTGGTGGAATCCCCGGCCAAATGCAAAGTCATCTCCAAGTACTTGGGGAAGGACTACGCCGTCAAGGCGACAATGGGCCACGTTATTGATCTTCCCGAGCGTGAGTTCGGTGTTGACATCGAGAATGGTTTCAAGCCAAAGTACACGATCTCCAAGGGCAAGTCGCGGGTGTTGCGCGAGCTTAAGGAGGAGGCGTCTAAGGCGGAGAAGATATATTTGGCGCCCGACCCTGACCGTGAGGGCGAGGCTATCGCGTGGCACGTGGCGAACAACATCGCGGCGGAGGGGGCGACGGTGCAGCGCGTGATGTTCAACGAGATCACCAAGCGGGCGGTGCTGGCGGCTTTCGACACTCCGCGTGATATTGATATGAACAAGGTCAACGCCCAGCAGACGCGGCGCATTCTCGACCGCATCGTGGGCTACCAGCTCTCTCCTATCCTATGGCGGACGGTCTTCAAGGGGTTGAGCGCCGGACGGGTGCAATCTGTGGCGTTGCGCCTTATCTGCGAACGCGAAGATGAGATCAAGGCGTTTGTTGAGTGCGAGTATTGGTCTATACATGGGATTTTCAGCTACAAGGGCGCGAAGTTTTCCGCGAAGCTCGTGTCGATCGACGGGCGCAAATCGGGGAGCAACGATAAGGACCCGCTTTTGCCGAACGGGGCGGCGGCCAGGGCGGTGCTTGACCGGCTTGCGGAAGAGAAGTTTTCGGTGACCGGCGTGCAGAGGACGGAGAAGAACCGCAAGCCCTACGCGCCATTCATCACCTCCACGTTGCAGCAGGAGGCGGCGCGGAAATTAGGGTTCAGCGCGGCCAGGACGATGATGGTCGCTCAGCAGCTCTACGAGGGTTTGGAATTGGGGCCGCTGGGGTCTATGGGTCTCATCACCTATATGCGTACCGACTCGACGCGTATCGCGGCGGAGGCTATCAACGACGCCCGTACCGTGGTGAAGAAGCTCTTCAGCGCCAAGCACGTGCCGTCGTCGCCGCGTTACTACGGCAAGAGCAAGACGGCGCAGGACGCCCACGAGGCGATAAGGCCGTCGCAGGTGAATTTGGATTTCGCGCCTGACAAGGTGAAGGGATTTCTGACACGCGATCAACACAAATTATATGAGTTGGTATGGAAGAGATTTTTGGCGTCGCAGATGGAGAACGCGCTCTTCGACTCTACCCGCGTGGACATCGGCGGCGGCGGGTGCGTGTTCAGGGCGAGCGGCTCTATCATGAAGTTCGACGGGTTCCTCGCCCTGTATGATGAGACGGTGGAGGACGCCGTAGATACTGTGGAGGGCGAGAACGATACGCTGCCCGAGCTTACGGTCGGCGCTGCCGTGGAGAAGAAGGAGCTTGTTGACAAACAGCACTTCACGCAGCCGCCGCCGCGTTACACGGAGGCCTCTTTGGTGCGTGAGCTTGAGGACAAGGGCATAGGCCGTCCGAGTACCTACGCTCAGATCATCGACACGCTCAAACGCCGCAAGTATACTAATGTGGAGGCGCGCAGGTTCTCGCCGACCGACGTCGGCTACATGGTAAAGAACACTTTGGTCAACCAATTCCCCGATGTGTTCGACGTGGGGTTCACCGCGGAAATGGAGTCGCGGTTGGATGAGATAGAATCGGGCGGCGCCGATTGGATAGGCGTGCTCAAAACGTTCTACACCCCGTTCGCCGACCGTCTAGACGTGGTGCGCGGCAACATAAAAGATTTGCGGGCGCAAAATCAGGAAGTTACCGATAGGAAGTGTCCCGTCTGTCAAGAGAATTTCCTTGTGGTCAAGTGGAGTAAGAACGGCAGGTTCTTGGCTTGTCAAGGGTTCCCCACGTGCAAGTACACGGAGCCGCTTGAGAAGGGCGCCACAGTGGAGACGGATGAGAAATGCGACAAGTGCGGCGCCCCGATGGTCGTTTTGACCATGAACAACAGCAAATTCTTGGGCTGTTCGCGTTTCCCGGATTGCAAGAACACCAAGTCGCTCTCAATAGGCGTGCCTTGCCCGCAGAAAGGTTGCGACGGGAGCGTGGTGGAACGAAAAACACGCAGAGGCAAGGTCTTCTACGGGTGCAATAGATACCCCAAGTGCGACTTCGCCAGTTGGGACAGACCCATAAACAGGAAGTGCGAGAAGTGCGGGAATCCGTATTTGATACAGAAGGATTACAAGCGTAAGGGGTCGGTTATACGGTGTCCGGCTTGTAAAGAAGAGGTGGAAGGGACTGCGAATAGTTGAACGATAGAGAGTGATTATCGGTCGGCGGTTATTATAAAAGATTTTGGAATATTGAGGTGCTTGGGGGGAGAGAATGAACACGCACGAGAAGGGGAAGATTGGGGAAGACCGGGCTGCCGAGTACCTTTTAAGTTGCGGGTACGCCATTCAGGCGCGGAACTTTCGGACGCGGTACGGGGAGATAGACATCGTGGCCATTGCGCCGGACGGGACGATAGTTTTTGTGGAGGTGAAGTCGGCTAATTCATCGGGTTGCGGCAACCCGCTCTTCAAGATCACGCCGGCGAAGCAGAGGACGATTGCCGGGATGGCCAAGCGGTATATGTACGACCGCAAACTTATCGGGCGGGCGTGCCGGATGGATGTGATCGGGATCTATCGGGGAAAAATAGATCATATTCCTAACGCTTATTTTGTGTAAACTCGCAGTCTGTAAGTCTTAAAATCAAAATCATTAAGATCAAATTCATTTTACGGGGCCGGGGGGACGTTTGAAAACAAGCGCCGCTTCGCGTCGCAATGTCAACAAAAATTGAGACTGTCTTGTGGAATATATTATTTTATGGGTATGGACTTTATAACAGAATTGCGTTGGCGTGGCATGATCCACGATGTAACTCCCGGGCTGGAGGAAAAGCTTGCGGCCGGGGCGGTTTCCGGGTATATCGGGTTTGACCCCACGGGCAAGTCGCTTCACATCGGGCACATGATCCCCGTTATGCTGCTCGTGCACTTTCAGCGTTGCGGGCACAAACCTATTGCGCTTGTAGGCGGCGCCACGGGGATGGTCGGCGACCCGTCGGGCAAGTCGGTCGAGCGGAATATGCTCTCCACGGAGATGGTCGCGGCGAACGCCGAGTCTATCCGCAAGCAGCTGCAGAAGTTTCTGGTCTTCGGCGGCGGGGCGGGCGGCGCGGAGATGGCGAACAATTACGAATGGACAAAGGACGTCACCATACTCGAGTTCCTTCGGGAAATCGGGAAGCATATCACGGTCAACTACATGGTGGCCAAAGACTCCGTAAAAGGGCGCTGGGAGCAGGGTATATCTTTCACGGAGTTCAGCTACCAGCTGTTGCAGGCCTACGACTTCTATCGTCTGTATACAGATAGGAATTGCGCGTTGCAGTTGGGCGGCTCCGACCAGTGGGGGAACATCACCACCGGCGTGGAATTCATACGGCGCAAGTCGGGCGGGGAGGCGTTTGCGCTTACCTGCCCGCTGCTCACACGCTCCGACGGTAAAAAGTTCGGTAAGTCGGAGGGCGGCGAGAGCGTTTGGCTCGATCCCGCGATGACCAGCCCGTACAAGTTCTACCAATATTGGCTGAATTGCACCGACGACGACGCCCCCAAACTGCTTAAATTCTTTACGCTGATGAGTCAGGAGGAGATAGCGGCGCTTGAAAAGCGGCACGCCGCCGCTCCGCACGAGAGGATCATGCAGAGGGCGCTGGCGGCGGACGTCACGACCCGTGTCCACTCGGAGGAGGAATGCAAGAAGGCGATTGACGCGTCGGAAATCCTCTTTGGCAAAGGGTCTACGGAGGCGCTTACGGCGCTCTCGGAGGACGACTTCCTGTCCGTATTCGACGGCGTCCCGCAGTGCCGCGTACCGCGTGCCGATGTTGACGTCGGGATGCAAATCATAGATTTAGTGACGGACAAGAGCAAATTCTTCCCATCTAAGAGCGAAGCGCGGCGGATGATCTCCCAGGGCGGGCTGTCGGTCAACAAGATAAAGATAGAAGACCCGGCGTTTGCGGTGGGGGCTAATATGCTGCTCAATGGGAAATATCTGCTTTTGCAGAAGGGGAAGAAGAGTTATTTTGTCGTTTGCGTTGAGGGGTAACGTTGGATTTTTTGGATTGGCTTTGCCGAGATAAACAAGTTGCGAGGAGCAAAGCGACGAAGCAATCTAGGCCGCAGTATCAATTCGACAAATATAGGAGGTAATAATGGCGTTGACGAATGAGGAGAAAGGGTTGGTTGAGGAGGCTCTTTCCGTTTACCTGCAGTTGGTCTCACAGCAGCTTCCCAAGCAGCAGGTTCAGCAGGTGGCTATGATGGCCCAGGGGGTAATCAATAAATTGGACAGTGTGGGTACGGGTGCGGGGGGCGGCGTCAGCAACAAACCGGCTGGGATATCCGACGAGTGGTTTGAAAAGGTATGCAAGTCGTGCGACAAGATGACTCCGGGCGGCTGTGAGGACAAGGTAACGTTGAAATTCCCGGGGAAGTGCGATCCGATACTGCATTATGAGAGGGCGAAAATATTGGTTAATAAGGGGTGAAATTGATAATGTCAATCAATACCGAATTAACCGACTATCTGAACGCCGCTATTCGCCGCCGAGTGTTTCCCGGGTGCGCGTTGGCTTGGGTCTCTAAAGACGAAGAGTCCATCATTACTGTCGGACATCGCACCTACGATGACGGTGATATTCCTATCTCCGAAAATACTCTCTATGATTGCGCCTCCGTTACAAAGGCCATACCTGTCAGCAACTTGGCGCTGTGGTTGATTGACCGCAAAAAACTTAGTATTGATAACCGGCTGATAGATTTTGTTCCCGAATACACCGGATCTTTTAGGGATGACGTTCGCATACGGCACCTATTAACACATACGCTAGATTTTGATTTCCGTCTCTCCGGCTGTAAGGATTTACCGCCTGATGAATTACTGCATACCATATTAAGCGTGAAGATGAAGCGCGCGCCCGGAGAGAAATTCTGCTACTCAAATGCTTCTAGTATTCTGCTTGGGCTTACGGTAGAACGTGCTTCCGGCAAGCCGTTGCACACGCTCGCTCAGGAGGTGTTTTTTGATCCCCTAGGTATGATTGATACGACATTTTTTATTGACGACGGCAAGCGTTCCCGTTGCGTCCCTACTGAAATTGACCCTTGGCGCGGTCGCGCCGTTTGCGGTGAAGTGCACGATGAGAGCGCCTACACTCTGCAAAAGATCATGACGCCGGGGTCGGCTGGGCTTTTCTCCACCGCGAACGATCTGTTGAAATATATCAAAATGTTGATTGACGGATGGGAACCGTTTTTCTCGGAGGAAACTATTGTATCAATGCAGACTAACCAAATCCCGCGCATCAGCGGCATGTGTACAGGTTTGGGGTGGGAGTTGAATCAAGAGTATATGGGGAGAAAACGAGGGCCTGAGACATTCGGAAAGACCGGGTTCACCGGGTGCGCTGTGGTGGTCGACAGAACGAGACGGGCGGGGTTCGTGTTGCTGTCTAACTGTACTTGGCCCAATCGCAAACCGAATAGGGATATGATAAACGAAGTTCGCGGCGGAGCGGCGGATATCGTATTGGGCGGATGACTTTACTCATCCCCATCGGCGTCCACATCTCTCCCCGGCGGGTAAACCCCCGTGAGCGCCAGGTATCCGGCGTCGTCGAGCCGTTTCCTCTGGTACATGTTGTTGGCTATGATCATAACCCGTTTCCCCATGTAAATCGACTTGGTGTGGAGAGGAGTGATTTTGGACGGCATCGACAAACAGGCCGCCATCCGTGCGGATTCTATCAGCGTCAGGTTCATGCCGGCTTTTTTGTAATAGATGTTCGCCGCCGCCTCGCACCCGAAGATGTTTTTCCCCCACTGCGCGTAGTTCATATAGAGTTCGAGGATACGGTCTTTCCCCAGATACTTTTCCAAGAGCAGCGTATACGCGAGTTCCTTGATTTTCCGCTCGAAGCTCTTCTCCGGCGAGAGGAATAGGTTTTTCGCGAGTTGCTGGGTGATGGTGCTTGCGCCGCGTTGTTTGTTGTTGCTGGCGGTCTTGTTGTACTCTATGGCTTCCACGATGGCGTCTAAGGAAAAGCCGGGGTGGTTGTAGAAACCGTCGTCCTCAACGGCCAAAACGGCGTAGATCAGAGTTTTGGATATGGAGTCGAGAGGGACGAATTTCATGATGAGGGAGTCGTTCTCGCCTTTGTCGCGCAGTTCTTGGCGGTATTGGGACATGTAGGCGGATTCTTGCGGGTTTTGGGTCTTGAGCGCTTTAACCTCGTTTATGGGCTTCATGAGCGTGTCGTTGAAGTAGTAGTAGCCCTTGACGAGTAAGAAAGTCGCGACGAGGGTGAAGAGCACGGCGTACAGTATGAATATGGTTTTTACAGTTATCCAGAGTACGAGCAGGATTGTTACTATTATGTGGCGTTTTTTTGGTGTTTGTGTTGATGTCGTCATAATGTTTGGGTTTTGTTGATGTTAAAAAAATGGGGCGGACACGTAGGTTCGCCCCTACACTGATCAGAATCATTGATCACTTCAATATCAAATTCCTTTGGACGACCGCGCCGTTGTTCATTGTCATCTTAAATAGGTACATGCCGCGAGGGCGGTCGGCTCGGTTCCACGTGATTTCTCTGCGATTGCCGGACGTTGCGAATATTCGCTTGCCTTGGATATTGTATATGCTGAGATTGGTTATCTCTATACCCGCGGCGGCGGTGAAAGTTACGGCGTTGGGTCTTACGGTCATTGCGTAACCGTGCTTCGCCAAAGACGCATTTTTCCGTAATACCGATATTGGCGGCTCCGGCTCCGGTTCATATACTACGATAGACTTGCTTATTGACGGTCTATCGGCGCCGACGTAAACGTATGTGGTCTTAATAGAGGTTATGACGGCGTCGGTGATTGAAGGCACGGTAAAGGAACATCCGGCGGCGGTAAACGGCACGACGGGAATACCGCCCCCGCCCGGTATGATGGGATCAGGCGTCGGCAAGTTTCCAGTGACCGTAAAATCCCATGTCATATTGTCGCAAAAGACAGTGTCGAGAATAATTCCGTCTTGGTCAAAAACGTGCGCGTAAAGCTTTTTGCCGGAGTCGCCCTTATAAAGGTTTGTAATTAAAACGGAATCCTTTAGGTACGAGGCGGTATCCTTTGAATTGGACGAGAAACTGATTTTAATCTTTGTAGGTATCTTAACGGGCGGCGGCGGTTCCACAATGCCGAACTTGCTTGTGTCGGCGGGCGCAAGTTTGGAGACTACGTAGGCAAGCGCGCCTACGAGACCGGCGTTGTAATCTATGCCGCCTTCTGTGTATTGATAGCTATTAATGTCGTCCTTATATTCACCGGAATTAAAAGTGCCGCCGACCATGTATCCGAAGAACTTGTTTCTTTCTGGTATGGTCAAAGCGCTCATTCCTTTTGAGTCGCGGTTTTCATCGTTTAGGTACACATTTCTGTGGTGAGGTTTGGTGGCTTGTTTTGAACAGCCTTCGCAAAATCCTACTATAAAAGATTGTTTTGAATTATTATTGCCTAGTATGTAATCCACTTGATTGTAGATAAACTGGTCGTAAGCGGTCGTATCCTTCGCGCGTTGGTAGAGCGCCGCGAGAAACGCGTGATTGGCGGGATAACGCAACGCTCCCCATGAGGCGTTGCCGGTCGTCGCGACTTTCTCCCCGTTTGTTTGACCGGTGAATCTTGTGATGAACTTGCTGCGCATAGCCTCAAGCAAAGCGTTTTTGTCTTCGGAGATTGCCATTGCCACCGTGTAAGGTACTATATCGTGAGGGTTTTGATAATCAAAAGCCCAATTATGAAACGGCACGTTATTTTTATCAATGCTTATATCGCTTTTGTATGCGTTATCTTTTGTCGCTATGTACATTTCCGCCGCGGCTATATTAAATGTATTCGCCGGAGCGTTTCCGGCGTTATAGTAACCGCCGGAACCTGCTCCGGCCGCGTTGCTCTTGTGTGATTTCGCGTAAGCGTAGGCGTTTTTCGCGTGATTAAGGCAAGTATCGGCGTAAGCGGCATCGTATTTACGGTATATTTTTGACATTATCGCGAGAGTGGCGGCGGCAAACGATGCCATTGGGCCGTCGTTGGGATCTTTCCACATTTTGCGCGGTTCGCCGCCGTTGTCGACGGACTGGGTCGACATCTTTCCCGCCGTTACCCATGTGTTGTGATCCTTACCGCCCTCGCCTTTCTCATAATAGAACCTGCTGCCGCTGGGCGTGGCCTTAATTATCCAATCGGTGGCATACTTGAGTTCTTCGAGCAAGTCCGGCGTTCCATTGGGTTTGCCGCCGGTGATGCTCCAATTCTTCGCCGCAACGTAGTCGCTGTAGTCCTTCCCGTTGTATAGGTCGTGGAAGCCGGTCGGAAAGGCGTCATACGCCTTGGCGAGCAGGTAGGCGGAGTAGAAGAACGTCTGCCCGAACGTCGCATGGTCGCCGCAGTCAAACCACCCGCCCTCAAGGTTATACGTCCCGTCGGCGTCTTTCGTAAAGCTCGTCCTCCACTTGACGGTATCGTGCTCCATGATTAGCCAATTCGGCCCGATCCCCGACCTCTGCGCCCCGTAGAACCGCGTAACCATCCAAAGCGCCTTCTTGTACTGATCGGCGGTAAACGCGCCCTTTGCCGCCGTCGTCTGGGCAGAGACGGCGCCGAGTCCGGCAAAGCTCAAAATAACGGTCAAAACGGCGATAGCGACGAAAAAACGGCGTTTCATCATGGTCTGACTCCTTTACTGGTCGGGGTGAAAGACGGGTTTACGGTATTCCCGTCTAAGAATGTAACGTACCGGTAGTATATAAATATAAGAAATAACACGCCGAAAAGCAAGATTTTTTAGGTAAAAAATGACGGTCGATGGCGCGGAGAGCGGTGTTTTCACCTCCCGACTGACCCCAGGGCGGAAAAGCAGAGAATTTGTATTATTGGCGCTTCAGGAATTATGGTGGGCAGTGCCTTTAAAGCCTTAAAAGATAATTCTTTTTTAGACGAAGCCTTCGGCTTCATAGATAAATGCGGGGCTAAACCCCGCATTTTCAATCAAAATCAAAGTCAAAAGATTTTGACGTTGCCGTTGACTGAAAATCGGGGGTTTAGCCCCCGATTTATCTATGGAAGGCGTAGCCTTCCGTCTAAAAAAGATTTTTATTTTAAAGAATTTGATTTTAATGATTTTGACCTTATTTTTGTTAAACTGAATTACAGACGCAAAGAGCGGTACGGTGGATCGCCGACCGCCAATGCTAACGGCATACCGACCTAACCCGAAGAGCCTACCCGCCAAATACTTCTTGGGAATGTAACGGCGATAAAATGGGTGATTCAAGGGTCAGGAAGGCGGGATTTGAGCCTAAAAGGGACGGTTCGGGGGTGGAGGAGGGTGTCAAAAAGACCCCAAAACGGTGTTTTTGAGGTTTTTTGGTGAAATCTTAAAATAATTGTTGATTTTCATTGCGAAAAATTGTATGTTTATATAATATGCTATAAAATTGGTGAGTTTGCGTTATTCATAGCCGGAGGATTGCACGGTTTCTGTGAGAACCTATTTTTGAGGAGTTTGGTTACTATGTTGGAGACAGCGGCGGTTGTAGCGGTAGCGGCTGTGATTTTTCCGGCGGCGATAACTCTGTTTTTGTCCGCGGCGCGTGTCTGCGATATGCGCCCGATCGGTGTGTTTGTCACGTGCCGCGGGTTGGCTGAATTTGAATATAAATATAATAAAATATCACATACCCCTGGCGATCAATCCATTGCCTACGTAACTCCTTATAAATTGGCGAGTTACGCGAAGTCACCCCCCCCCCCCCCCCC
>Ga0268262_10001348_pt1 | contig 30689 bp, 26 predicted proteins | sample TergutNc150P3_FD_190354 | JGI IMG/M metagenome (GOLD analysis project Ga0268262, IMG submission 190354) | Nasutitermes corniger P3 segment gut microbial community from laboratory colony in Florida, USA - Nc150 P3 (SPAdes) (version 2) | ecosystem: Host-associated > Arthropoda: Insects >... | reverse complement strand
CCTGGCCCTCTTTGATACATCGCTGGATTGCAGAAGCCGAAGCAAAACTACCGCAGACAGAAATCTCAGGCGAGATTAAAGAGATGACATTTGATGAGATGTGGCATTTTGTGGGTTCAAAAAAAAACAAGCTATGGATCCTCAAAGCCATTGATCGTGACACACGGAGAGTTGTGGCCTGGATGCTTGGCAACAGTGATACTGCAACGTTTAGACACCTCTACAATAAAGTTAAACATTTAGAAACCTGTGTATTTTACGCCGATGATTGGGATGTATTTGCTAAAGTACTGCTCAAAGAGCGTCATGTTATTGGTAAGGCGCATACGGTTACTATTGAGCAGGATAATAGTAATACGTGGTATCATCTTGGACGGTTTACACGACGCACAAAGGTGGTTTCTAAGTGCGATACCATGGTTGATACCTCGATAAAGCTGTGGTCCAACTTGACAACGCCCGATATCTTCACTCAAATCCAAACAATAGCACTATCTCCCTATAAGTGAAGACTCTCCAATTTTGATTATTTGAGGGATTTTACCTGCCATGCCTACTTTGCTCTTGTATAGTATTAATACGCCTAATACGTCTGGAATGTTTAAGCCTTGTTTAATTCCAGCGGCGATACCTGTTTCAGCATCAGCTTTTACTACATTACCTACAGCTGTAGCAGCTGCGTCGGCTAGACCAGCGTTTTTGCAGAAAACTGTTACTGCCTCAGCATCGCCGAAACTAAAGGCATGGCTAAATCTGCCTGAACTTGTTGCTACGCCAATTGGGAACTTGTCAAGTCTAAACCCGAAGCGTTTTGATAATGGCTCATTACCTGCAGCTAAAGCTACATCAATAGGTCTATCGGAAACTGCAGAGATTTCGCCGCCATCCTCCACGACGGCAACTTTGCAACCGACTTTTTGCATATCAAGCACAGCTAAATCAGCTATAACACCGGCAACTGCTGCCATGGGTCCAACATTTGCTTTCTGTGCCGCCAACGCCATAAGCTTAGCAACTAAGGGCTCGTTAGGTACAAGCGTTGGATTAAAAGAGCTGACAAAAGTTTGATCTATCTGTATATAGTCTTCAAGCTGCTGATAGTTGTATACTATTGATTTTTTAGCGGTAGTTACGCCTTGAGCGGTATCACTTATTATACGGCAAACGCTATCTTTGTAAGTGTAGTCTTCTTTGAAGAGAAGGTTGTCTGTCAACTTATTTTTCCCGAAGTTTATGATTATGACTGCTGCATATGCCTTCAGTGTTAGAGTATTTAACAGAGTTTATTGCTCGGGCGGGGCAGGCATCTACGCATATGCTGCAGACACTTCCGACACATTTTTCTTTATTGAACTGTATTGACAGATCTTCAGCTACACGTATTGCCTCTACGGGGCATAAGGCGACACAGGAGCCGCAGCTAAAGCAACGATTGGTGTCTACTTCGATAAGTTTAGGCACTGTAACTGTTGCACCTTTTTGACGGAAAGCGGCTACAATTTTATCAACTTCATCATCTGGAACGTCAAGAACTATTTCACCGCCCTTTGAATTTATATGCGCCGCTAAAATGGCAACAAGTACCTTATTTGCCAATATAACCTCTGAAACTATAGGTTCAGAGACAATGTTTTCATTTAATCGTATGAGGATGCGCGCCATGTTTTACCGTCCTAACAGTTTAGAAACATCCTCAGAGGTTACTATGCCCAATACTTTATGTTCAGAGTCAATTACAGGCAACGCTGAAATGTTATGCTGTGCCATGCGTTTTGAAGCACTCTCTAGTGGCTCGTCAGGGTTAGCAGTTATAACTTTTCGGGTTTCAATATCGGCAAGAGCCTTTTTGCTCTCAGCCATTGCGCGGGTAATGTCCCATGAGGTTACTATGCCTAAGAGTTTACCGTTGATATCTATGACGACTATGTGGTTTACGGCTTTTGTAACTATGCGTTCGGCGATAATTTTGATTTCTTCGTTTTCCATACAGGTAACAGCTGGATGCATAACATTGGATACAAAAGGAATTTCCTGTGTTTGCCGCATAGACTTAACAACAGTATCAAGCGAAAGCCGCTCTATAGGAGTTGTTAAAGTAAATTGACCCGCTTCAATCCAGTTTTTGAGAGTATGTGCAACTTTTTTTGCCATCTTTAAGCTGGAAAGTGAGCTAACACGGACATGCTTATCATTAACAGTTATTGCGCCAGATTTTAATTCAGCATATGAGACCCGGCGCAATTTTGGTCTATCGCGTCGCATAACACTGTAGTCAATTACGTCAGTAAAGATTTCTGTATCACGAATCGCCGTTTTTCTAACTAGTCCCTCATTAAGAATAGGTATAGGTATGCCTAAGCCGACATATAATGAGGTGCCATAACGAGTAAATGCGGCACCCTGCAAAAACTCTGGATTCATCTTTTTAGCATCCCCCTTAACCATTAATGTACCATTAAGATTTTTAGGACTATGCTGAGTACCCTCACCTATAATATAACCCTGTCCGCCGCCTAAGAAAATTTTTGTACCAAACCCTATGGTCTCATAGTCAGGATCATTCATAAGCGGATTAAGCTCACCAGCACCAGAAAAAGTAGCATTACGCATGCGAGGCAAAAGCTTACTCATGTAAGTATAAATTGTTTCATCACTACAATTAACTGCACAATTATAACGTTGATAACAATTACGAAAATTCAATAAATAAAACTGGTTAAGATCATCCTTAGTTATAGTAGTCTTAATAGCCATCCTAGGATAACAATCAGTACCATACGCTGTTGCCCGCAACTCAACCTCATTACCAGCAACTAACTCTTGAATTATATGCCCACCACCGTATTCAAAGGGTCTTTTTTCACAAGAATTAGTCGCACCAATAAACAGATCAACAGCAGCGCCAGAATGACAAACTTCTACATCATTAAACCATGCCCGCTGAATTTTTATCGGCGGATCAGAATGACCAAGATTAACAACAGCCCCTGAAGAACACATCGCCCCAAACGTGCCAGTTGTTACAACATCTACTTCTTTAAAGGCAACCTCTACACCACTGCTCTCTACAAGCTTTTTCATCTCTTCAGCAGTTAAAACTTGAACATCGCCTTTGAGGATTTTCTGATTAATCTCTTCAACCGTACGAGTTTTCTGATTTAGTTTAGACAAATGACTTTACCTTAATACCAAACGAAAAGCAACACAAGCAATATAATATTTACGCAAAAAATAGTCTCTAAAAGAAACAAACAAAAAATGGAAAAAAAGGGTTTTACCATTGTTTCCAAGGGATTTCGTCCATGTATTCGTTAAGACTGCGTATAGACTGCCCGTTTGAATTGTTCTTTTTTAGTACATCAATAAGTGCTTCTGCTAGCTGTAAATTGGTAATAACTGGGACATTGAATTCTACTGCTTGCCGTCGAATGATGTAACCATCGGTTAGTATGTCTGAGTAGTCTTCTTTATGGTTAGTAACGGGTACATTAATGACTAGATCAATTTTTTTATCTTGCAAATAGTCAAGAATGTTGGGGTTAACTTGGGCATCTCTAACTTTATAGAGAACTGTAGTAGCTATACCTGAGTCGTTTAGAACTTTGGCTGTGTTGGCTGTGGCGTATATGCGGAAATTCATTTCTTGGAAGGCTTGGGCGATTGGGATAACTCGTTTTTTGTTGTCTTGGTCGCCGCCTATGCTTATGAGTATGGTACCGTCTTTGGGTGGGATATGAACTTCTGCGGCTTGTAGTGCTTTGCTAAATGCGTCTGAAAAGTTTTCACCTATGCAGGCAACTTCGCCTGTGCTAAGCATTTCTACGCCTAAAACTGGGTCTGCGCCGCTTAGGCGCATAAAGCTGAATTGTGGAACTTTGACGCCTACGTGTGATGTGGCGGTCATGGGTGATAGTTGTATATTGATTTTTTTACCTAGCATTGCAAGTGTTGCTTGGTCTATAAGGTTTATGCCGCGGACTTTGCTTACAAAGGGCATTGATCGGGAAGCGCGTAGATTGCATTCGATGACGTTTACAACGTCATTTTTTACTAGATATTGGATGTTATATGGACCTTGTATTTTGAGGGCTTTTACGATGCGTTGTGTACAGTTTTCTATGTCTTTTTGTACTTCAGGTTTCAAGGCTTGGGGCGGTATGGTCATGGTTGCGTCTCCGCTGTGGACGCCGGCGTTTTCTACGTGTTCCATGATTGCGCCAATCAGTACATTTTCGCCGTCACTAACTCCGTCGACTTCGACTTCTTTTGCGCCGGTTATAAATTTGCTTATGACTACGGGGTGGTCGGGGGAAACTTTGGCGGCCATTTTTAAAAAGTTTTCAAGTGAAACATTCTTGTATGCTACTCGCATGGCGCTGCCTGAGAGGACGTAACTGGGGCGGACGAGTACTGGGAAGCCTATTTCCTCGGCGAAGCGTTTGGCGTCCTCTATGGTTACAAGTTTGCTCCAAGGTGGCTGGCTTATGCCTAATTTGTCGAGTAATGCGCTAAATTTGCTGCGGTCTTCGGCGAGGTCAACGTTTTCTGCTGATGTGCCAAGGATATTTGCGCCTAGATCCGTCAGTTTTACAGATAAATTATTTGGAATTTGGCCGCCTACGCTTGTGATAATGCCAAGGGGGTTTTCTTTGTCGTAAATATCCAGGATACGTTCAGTTGTTAATTCTTCAAAATACAGTTTATCCGACACATCATAGTCGGTACTGACGGTTTCTGGGTTATAGTTTATTATTATGGCTTCTTTTACGTCGTTTTTCTTTAGTGCCCATACTGTGTTTACGCCGCACCAGTCGAATTCAACGCTTGAGCCGATGCGGAAGACGCCTGCGCCAAGTACAATAACTTTGCTGGCGTTATTGGAAAATGTAATGTCGTCTTCGTCGCCGCCGTAGGTCATATAGAGATAGTTTGTTTTTGCCGGGTATTCTGCGGCTAGGGTGTCTATTTGTTTTACGCATGGAATGATTTTATTGTTTTTTCGGAAGTTACGTATAGCTGTTGCATTTGTACGTTGGCAGACAGCTATTTGCTCATCTGAGAAGCCTATGCGTTTAGCTTCACGGATAATCTCAATTGCCGCTGGTTCATTGAGATTTAGTTTGCGCAGTTTGTCTTCCATGTCTAGTATGTTTTTGATTTTATTTAAAAAGAACGGGTCAATGCCGCTTAAGCGGTAAATTTCAGATACACTTAAGCCCATGCGCAGGGCTTTGCTTATTTTAAATAGATGTTCATCTGTCGGATTTGCCAGCTCACCACGTATACGCTTCTCTGATTCAGGTTCATAATCCTCAGGATTACAGACTAAACCTATTTTACCTATGTCAAGCATACGCACGGCTTTTTGTAAAACTTCTTCAAAACAGCGACCGATTGCCATAACTTCGCCTACGCTACGCATTTGTGGTCCGACATGCCGGTCGGCGTTTTTGAATTTTTGAAGATCCCAACGGGGAACTTTAATGGTAATATAATCAATAGCGGGTTCGAAACAGGCTGTTGTTACCTCAGTAACTTTGTTAATTAACTCAGGTAGTAAATAGCCAAGGGATAATTTAGTTGCAATATAAGCAAGAGGATATCCTGTGACTTTGCTAGCAAGTGCACTGCTTCTTGACATACGCGAGTTTACTTCTATAACACGGAATTCTTCTGATTTCGTATTTAGAGCCCATTGAATGTTACATTCGCCAATTATGCCCAAATGTCGGATTGCATTTATGGATGTTTGACGGATTTTTTGGTATTCACGATTATTCAAAGTTTGTGAGGGCGCAACAACAATGCTATCGCCAGTATGAACACCCATTGGATCGAAGTTTTCCATATTGGTAATTGTTAAGCAGTTATCTGCATAATCCCGCATAACCTCATACTCAATCTCTTTCCAATGACCAACATATTCCTCAATTAACACCTGATGAATACGACTCTGAACAATACCCCGTGTAACAGTTTCTTTAAGCTCATCAACATTATGAGCGACACCACTACCCCTACCACCTAAAGTGTAGGCTACACGGACAATAACGGGGTAACCTATGTCCTCTGCAATTCTCATTGCAGCCTCTACACTTGTTGCAGATCCGCTTTTTAGGGGTGGAACATCAGCTTCGAGCATTGCCTGTCGGAAACGTTCTCTATCGCCAGTGTTCTCAATAGCAGCTATGGGTGTGCCGAGGACTTTGACGTTGTACTTGTCAAGGATGCCTGTTTTAGCAAGTTCCATACCGCAGTTAAGTGCTGTCTGACCGCCAAAGCCTAATAGTATGCCGTCTGGGCGTTCTTTTGCTATGACTTTTTCTACAAATTCTGGTGTAACGGGTAAGAGGTATACTTTGCCTGAAAGGCGTGGGTCTGTTTGAATTGTTGCAATATTTGGGTTAATAAGAACGGTTTCTATTCCTTCCTCTTGTAGGGCTTTTAGGCATTGGCTTCCGCTGTAGTCGAATTCGGCTGCTTCGCCGATTTTGATTGCGCCACTTCCGAGGACGAGAATTTTATGTATCCAATCGAATTTTGGCATTATTTTGCCTCCATTGTTTTTTTGAATTTATCAAACAGCATATCTGTATCATAAGGTCCAGGTGAGGCTTCGGGATGCCATTGAACTGCAAATACAGGTTTAGTTTTATGTCTTATACCCTCAATGGTTTTGTCATTAGGGTTTATAAACCAAGGTTCAAGCTGGGTCTGTTTGAGGGTTTCCATGTTTATTGCGTAATTGTGGTTTTGTGTAGTGATATAGCAGCTTGAGCTGTTTAGGTCGAGAGCGGGCTGGTTTTGTGATCTGTGGCCGAATTTGAGTTTGTATGTGTCTGCGCCGAAGGCTAGGGCTAATATTTGGGTGCCTAAGCATATGCCCATTAGTGGGAGTTTTTCTGCTAGAACTCTGACGGTTTCGATGGTTTTTGTGTTGCGTTTGGGGTCTCCTGGTCCGTTGCTGACGAGTATGCCGTCAGGGTTGTATGTGAGGATTTCGTTAGCTGATGTGTCATATGGTACACGGATAACGTTTATTCCTCGTGTGAGTAAGCAGCGGATTATGCTAAATTTTACTCCGCAGTCGATTAAAACAACAGTTAGCTTACCATTGACGCTGTATCTGCAGGGTTCTTTAGTTGAGACTTCTTTTACTAGATCTGTCTGATTGGGGTCATGTATGTTATCGCATTCTTTTAGTAGAGCGTCAATGTCTGGTTTTTGGTTTTCGTTAAATACTTGTAATATGCCGAGCATGACACCGTGTGTTCGTAGTTTTTTGGTTAATCGTCTGGTGTCTATGCCGTATATGCCGGGGATTCCTTCATCTGTTAACCATTTATCTAGGGTGCGTGTAGATGCCCAATGATATGGTTCATAGCAGAGTTCATGTATTACTAAGCCTCGGGCTTGAATGCGGTCTGATTCAAAGCATCTGGGTAGTCCAAGGTCTAATATGGGTGAGGGAACTCCGTAATTGCCTATCATTGGATATGTTAGCGCTAAAATTTGTCCTTTATATGAGGGGTCAGTTAGAGTTTCAGTGTATCCGACCATTGAAGTTGAAAAAACTGTTTCGCCACTTATTTTACCTGTGGCACCAAAACCTTTTCCGATAAATGACGTTCCGTCTTTGAGAAGTAAAATTGCTGTTTTATTTTTATCTGACATACTATCATGTGACTCCAGATTTTGATTACCAAGTTAATATTATATGTGAACTGAAGAGCACCGACCCTGCATGGTACTCAGCATGTTTGAAGCACAGTTTAAGGCTTAAACTGTTTTTTTAGCTACTAGTCTATTGCTGGATTACTTTAGCGGCATGTTTTTGGGGGGTTAGCAGACATCATGTATGCAAACATCTTTTCAGTAGTACGTGTTCCCTCTTTTATACACTGAATTATTCTCTCATACCCTTGAGACTACATTTTTAAACTTTATGACTTTATTGTTACATAAAAATCTTTAAATGTACTAATTATTACACTCGTATTTTGTTATGACAATAGCTCAAAATGTGCGGAATTATCTACGAAACAAGCCATATCTGCTAGAGGCGTTAGAAAAAAATATAGTTAATCTAAGTGAGCTATCGCGTCAAATTGAAAATGAGTTAAAAACGGATAATACAAGCGCTGTAAAAGCTGCTCTGCGACGTTTTTCAGAAGAGCTGCAAAAGCATAAGCAGAAAAGAGAAGAAAAAGTTCTCGCCCTGCTTAAACGCAGTAACATAACTGTTTATGACCGAAAGAGTGTCATGATAACTTCTAAAGAAATTCAGGCTAAAAACAGCATGAAAGTTGACTTACCAGGAAAATATGTATACCTAATAGATAAAACAGATTTACCTGAAAACATAAACACACTAGTTAAACATGAAAACTGTACAATGATAATTGTCCATTCACCAAAAGAATTAGAGGCAACACCAGGTGTTCTCGCATTTCTTACAACTCTACTAGCAGAACAAAATATTAACATGATAGAACTCATCTCATGCTGGACAGAAACAATCATAGTTGTAGAAAAAAAAGACAGCCTAAAAACCTATGAAGTCTTCTCAAACATTGTAGGTTAACTTAGAATATTATAAGCAACAAAATTAATAATATTCATAACACAAGTTTCTATTCAGAAGGAAAAGAAAATGCCGTTAGAACAAGTAACCGTAAAAGCACCAGCAACCAGTGCCAACCTTGGTCCAGGTTTTGACATTTTCGGTATAGCCCTTGAACAACCAAACGATACTGTAACTTTAACAGCTATAAAGCAGGGAATAAAAATTCAAAACAGAGGCATAGGGGCAAAAACAATTTCGCTTACACCTGAAAAAAACACGGCAGGTCTTGTAGCAAAAAAAATGCTAAAAGATTTCAAAATAAATAGTGGCTTACAAATTCACATAGAGAAAGGCGTTTTTCCTGGAAAAGGATTAGGAAGCAGCGCAGCTTCAGCATCCGCAGTAGCTGTTGGCATAAACGCCATGTTTAGCTTAAATTTAAACATTAAACAGTTAATTGAATATGCAGCAAAAGGAGAAGTAGCCGCTGCAGGTTCTGAGCATGCGGATAATGTATCAGCGGCGATTTGTGGAAACTTTGTACTCATAAGATCGTATGATCCATTAGAGATAATAAATTTAGAGTGCCCTAAAGATTTGGAGCTAGCTGTTGCTATGCCTAAAATGATTACTCCGCCGAATAAAACGGAGAAAGCTAGGGCAGTTATTCCTAAACTTGTGCCTTTAGAGAAGCATGTTCATAATTTAGGTAAGGCATCGGCTATGGCTGCGGGTTTTGCTATGGGTGATGTGGATGTTATTGGGCGGTCTATGGTTGATGATATTGTTGAGCCGGCGAGGTCTATATTAATTCCTGGTTATAGTGTAATTAGGGAGAATGCGTTAAATGTGGGGGCTTTGGGTGTGACGATAAGTGGTGCGGGACCGACTATGATAGCGTTTGTTAATGGTAAAACTTGTGATGCGGCGAAAGTAGCGGTGGCTATGGGTGAAGGGTTTAGGTCGGCAGGTTATGATGTTGATGCTTTTGCGACGAGACCTGGTAGGGGTGCTTGTGTTGTGGAGGAGATGGAGTAGATGAGTTTTCAGGAATGTATAAGTTGTCATGAAAAGTATGGTATAGATGAGATAGTTTATTTCTGCAGGAAATGTGGGGATATTCTTGAGATAAAATCGGATTTGGGAAAGGCTGCTGTGACTGTTAAATCGGTGGGTTATAGGGAGTCGGCGTTGTCTGTTTGGCGGTATCGTTGTTTTATGCCTATTGGTGATGCGTCTGATGTTGTTTCTTTGAGTGAGGGGGGTACGGGTTTGCATCGTTCTGAGCGTTTGGGTGAGGCTTTGGGGCTTTCGGATTTGTGGGTTAAGAATGAGGGGGAGAATCCGACTGGTAGTTTTAAGGATAGGGGTATGACTGTGGGTGTGACTAAGGCTGTGGAGTTAGGGGCGAGGCATGTTATTTGTGCGTCTACGGGTAATACGAGTGCGAGTTTGGCGGCTTATGCTGCGCGTGCGGGTATTCGTTGTACTGTTTTAATTCCATCTGGCAAAATTGCTTATGGTAAATTGTCGCAGGCTATGATTCATGGTGCGAAGGTTTTGCAGGTTAGGGGTAATTTTGATGAGGCCTTAGGGTTTGTGTTAAAGCTTGCTGAGAAGCATAGGAGTATTTATTTGCTTAATTCGATTAATCCGTTTCGTATTGAGGGGCAGAAGTCTTTGGGTTTTGAGATTTGTGAGCAGTTAGGGGGTAATGCGCCTGATCGTTTGATAGTGCCTGTGGGTAATGCGGGGAATATAAGTGCTATTTGGAAGGGTTTTAGTGAGTTTTATCAGTTGGGTTTAATTTCAAAGTTGCCCAAAATGACGGGTATCCAAGCGGCGGGTTCAGCGCCTATTGTTAAGGCGGTTAAGAGCCATAGCTGTAAAATTGTGCCTGTTGCTGAGCCTGAAACGGTTGCTACGGCTATTCGTATAGGCGCGCCAGTTAGTTGGAAGAAGGCTATTAATGCTATTAATGAGTCTCATGGAACGGCGGAGACGGTGACGGATGAGGAAATTTTGGATGCTCAAAAGTTGCTTGCTCAAATTGAGGGTATATTTGTTGAGCCTGCAAGTGCTTCCTCTATTGCTGGTCTTAAAAAGCTTGTCCGTAATGGTATAATTAACAAAAATGAGCGCGTGGTCTGTGTTACCACGGGTCATGGTTTGAAGGATCCTGATATTGCAGTTAAAATGGGAGAAAAACCCGTTGAGGTTGACGCAGAAATGTCAGCTATTGAAAACGCGTTAGGTATTAAATCCAAATAAACATGTGGAGATAGGTGTGAGCTGTGAGAATAATTCTAGTTGGCTATGGTATTGTCGGTAAAGGCGTAACGACTATTCTTGCTAAAAGGTATATGGAAAAGTTTACCTGTTATGGGTTTAATCCCAAAGTTGTCGCCATAGCAGATATTGACGGTGCGGTTATAAATAGCAGAGGATTTAGCTCTGAAAAGCTTGAGGAGATTAGGCAGAGGGGGTATCCTATTTCTGCGGATAAGGATTTTGGTTGTAAGGATATGAGTGCTCTTGAGGTTATTGAGAGTGTTGAAGCAGAAGTTGTTGTTGAGGTAACGCCTGTTAATATTAAGAATGCTGAGCCGGCGCTTTCGCATATAACAAAAGCGTTTAAGACAAGAAAGCATGTTGTTACGACTAATAAGGGTCCGCTGGCGTTGGCTATGCCGGCGTTAACGGAGCTTGCAGAGCATAATGATGTATTTTTGCGTTTTAGCGGTACTGTGGGCGGGGGAACGCCTATGTTAGAGTTTGCTAAGCGCTGTCTTGCAGGAGATAAAATTTTAAAAATACAAGGCATTTTAAATGGCACTACTAATTATATTTTATCTGAAATGGGGCAAAGCAGTATTTCATTTGAAGATGCATTAACAAACGCGCAAAAGCTAGGTTATGCGGAAAGAGAGCCATCTATGGATATTGACGGCTTTGATACAGCCTGCAAAGTTGTCATATTGTCTAATTGGATTATGGGTAAGAAGGTAACCTTGAGGGATGTAGATATTACAGGCATACGCGGTGTAACTTTTGAAATGTTAAAAGGTGCGGTGAAGAGAAATAGCACTATAAAGCTTATAGGCACCGTGGATGAAGATGAGGTTTCTGTTAAGCCAGTAGAGATTCCATGGGCAAACCCGCTATGTGTCAGCGGAGTTCTTAACGCGGTCACTTTTCACACAGAATACTCTGCAGACCAAACATTAATTGGCCGCGGCGCTGGGGGAATTGAAACAGCAAATGCCGTTTTAAGAGACCTCTTAGACATAAGACATAAGTTAGCCTCAAAACTATTATCTTAAATTAAATTAATTAAATTGAGAGCTGAAAGTAGGGTATGAAAAAGGTAATTATGAAATTTGGCGGAACCAGTGTTGGTACAGGTAAAAATATACGTCAAGTAGCCAGTATAGTTTCGCAGTACTCTAAAGAGTACAAAATTGCTGTTGTAGTCTCAGCCTTGGCAGGTGTTACAAACAAGCTTTTAGAAGTTGCCTGTCAAGCAAAAAAAGGCGATGAAAAACTAGTTAAAGAATTCATATATGAAATGCTGCAGAAGCATAAAGAAGCCGTTGACTCTGCAATTACAGATAAAGCCCTACAGGAGAAAGTCAGTCAGATAATTGGGAGTATAATAGCTGAGCTTGAAAAAGTTTTAACAGGCATATGCTATGTAGGCGAGTTAACAGCTAAATCTAAAGATTACGTAGTCTCCTTCGGTGAACGCCTATCAGCACCAATTGTATGGGGAGCAATACAAGATAACAAGTTGGAAACACAATGTTTTACAGGTAAAGAGGCAGGTATTGTAACTGATTCCAACTTTGGCGAAGCAGACCCCTTAATGAATTTTACCACACATCTTGTACATGAAAGACTAAACCCGCTCTTAGAGAAAAAAATAATCCCAGTAGTTACAGGATTCATAGCAGCAAACCAAGACGGAATAGTAACCACCGTTGGACGAGGAGGCAGCGACTATACAGCAACAATCCTAGGCGTCGCACTAAAAGCCGACGAAGTTTGGATATGGACAGACGTCGACGGAATTATGACCACAGACCCAAAAATTGTTTCCACAGCAAAACTATTACCACAACTTAGCTATCAAGAAGCCGCAGAAATGGCAATATTTGGCGCAAAAGCTATGCACCCACGCGCCCTAGGACCAGTAAGCAAAGAAAACATACCCATCAGAATACGCAACTCATTCCAACCAGAAAAACAAGGCACACTCATAACAAAAGAACCTCTAGCAAACACAAAAAAAATCGTAAACGCCGTAGCCATGATAAAAGACGTAGCCATGCTCAACGTAAACGGAGCCGCAATGGTCGGAGCACCCGGCAGCTACGCAAAAGTCTTCGACGTACTAGGCAGAAATAACATAAACATTATGATGATATCCACAGCAGCATCAGAAGCAAACATTTCAATGATAATAAAACGTGGCATGCTAAGCAGAGCAATAAGCAACATTGAAATCGCCCTCCAAGAAAAAGGCGGACTCGTAAACGAAATAACATACGAAGACGATGTAGCCGTAATCGCAGTAATGGGTGCCTACATGAAAGGCACCCTAGGCCTAGCATCAAAAATCTTTGACATAGCAGCCAAAAAAGGCATAAACATACGCATGATCGCCCAAAACAGCTCAGAACTAAACATAAGCTTCGTTGTCAAAGAAAAAGACGGCATAGAAGTAGTCAAAGCAATACATGAAGAATTCAACCTCGACAAAACATAACAGACCATAAGATGACACAAAGATCTGCCAACCAGTTCAACATACAAAAACGATAACCCAAGAAATCACTGGAGCAAAACAAGATTTGAATACACTTTACAAAAGTAAGTGGCACCATCAATCACGTACGCCTTTAGGTACAAAACTGAAAAGTATGTATTTAGCTTGCGTGTTTTTATTAAAGCATCTATACATGAATTTGCATATGTAGCTGTGTTTGTTGCGCAAAAAATGGCATGAAAGGTTAAATGTTAACGAAATTTTTGCTGAGAGATAAATACATACTATTTCACAAATCAATAGGATCAGCAGTAGTTTTTGGCAATTATACGTATAAAATTAGTAGAGAATCTGGTTTATTGGGTTTTTTGTTGTGTTTTTATTTATGCTGAGAGTAGTGTTGTAGTTGTTTGCGTTTGTACGTATTTTTTGGCTTTGTTTCTGAAGGCTGTGTCTTCGGTTACTAGGTGTATGTTGTTTTGTTTGGCGAAGTATATGTAGCTTGAGTCGTAGAATGAGAGGTTTTCGGTTTTTGCTATTTTCATTATTTGTTGGAATGTTGTGTCTTGGTTTGGGATTTTTTCTGTTCGTGAGAGGATTGTTTGTGTTACTTTTTCTAGTGTGTTTATTTCTGTTGGGGTTAAAAATTTGGTGATGGTTGATTCTTTTAAAAGTGCGTTTCCTACTTCGTAGACGGTTAGGTCGAGTATGGATAGTTTTTGGAGTTGTTGTAGTGTTGTTTGTACGTTTGCTTTTTTTATTAAAAATATGAAGGCGCTTGCGTCGAAGAGGTATTGTATCATCGTAGGTCTCTTGAGTCGTGTATGGAGGTCATTATTTCTGCGTCAGGGATTTTTTCTAGGACTATTTTCATTTCACTTATGGCAGTGGTTAATTCGGCGTTTTCGATTTTGCGGATTTCATCTTCTAGGGCTAGGCGTACTGTTTCGCTTATGTTGATTTTGTGTTGCCTTATTTTGTCTTTTAGGTTTTTTTCTACGCGTACAGTAATAATTTCTGACATACAAAAAAAGTATTACAGCTACATATATAAAAATAGTGATACACAAAATAAGTAATACAATATCAGTAATACAACACCAAAAAACCAAAAAATAAAGCCTTACTTCAAGGGTTTTTGAGGACAATATTTTGATAAAATGAGAACAACTCAATTCTTATGACAGCGCCACAAGAATTTCAATACCAGAAAGTTTTGAACAACAAACGCGCTGATTATGAAAAACAGATTATGTCGCCACTGGCGACACAATTGACCACAGGACATGGTCAAAGCTTTGAAACGCGCAATTTACATCGTATGATACAGTTTTTGGAACAAATACCAAATTGTGAGATTATGTCGCAGCTCGCGACACAATTAAGCTAGTCACATATCAATGATGTTTTACCACTTAAAACAAACGAGTCACGATGATACTATTTGGACGAAACGGTTATTAGACAGATTGACCGAGATGAGTTACGTAAACTTATTTCTCGCAAAGTATATGAATAAAAAGAATATCCAGCACACAAATAGAAGACCTAGCCAAAGATTGATTGATCTGTGGTATCTGCAACTGTGGAAAATAACATTTCTATAAGAAGTTTATTAAGTGAAATATGTCAAAATCATGTTTTGGATATAAAAGTGGAGTTTATGCTGTGTAAATTTCGATGTTTACTTGTGAGTTTGTGTTTTGGTTTAAGAATTTTGATAGGTTGCCTGTCCATTTGGGTTTGGAGTTTGCGGTGTATCCTACGGTTTGTGAAATTCCTCGCCAGAGAAGGGCTTTATCGTAGTCTTTTGCGTCTTGTGGCATGAATTCGAAGATTGAGCGGCTGGCGATGATGACGATTTTTTTCTTCATGCGACTGATGGCAACATTTATGCGGTTGAGGTTTAGTAGGAATTCGCTTTCGCTTCGGATGTAGTCGGGGTCGCTTACGGTGGAGCTTATGATTATAAAGTCTGCTTCTCCTCCTTGGTATCGTTCGACTGTGTCTACGCGTGTTTCGTTGTATTCGTCTGTGAGCATGTTTTTGAGTAGGCCTTTTTGGGCGTTGTGTGGTGTTATTATACCGACTGTTTCGGGTGGTACGCAGCGTGCTAGTGCGTTGACTATTAGTGCTTCTGTTAAATTGGATTGGAAACTTTCGGCTTCGTTGTGTATAATAAGTGTGAATACGTTTTCGGGTTTGAATATTATGTCTAATCCGTCTGTTTTTGTATTGGATATTGTTAGTGTTTCTTTTTTGTTTGAGTGGAAGTCTATTTGGTCTTTTTCGTAGACCCATTCTTTGAGAAAGTCTGCGATGATAAAGTGGCATCTGTGGCTTTCGCAGAGGCGTATTGTTGGTATGTCTGCGGGGGTGTTGCATTTTATGCGTTCGAGTCCCAGGTCTTCGTTTCGTAGTAGTCGTAGGAAGTCCATAGCTGAGAGGAAGGAGGCCATTTCTTCTATAGTGCGTCTGTCTTCTTTTTCCCAGTTGTGGGATACAATGGGGGGTAGTTGTCTGTGGTCGCCTGCGATGAGGAATTGGCTGTTTTTTGTCATAAAGCTTCCTGATAGTATGAATTCTGGTAGTCGCATCATGCTTGCCTCATCGACGATGAGGAGGTCGAAAAAGTTTTCGTCCCAGATTGGTTCTCCATCGCCGATTTTTTTCATAAGTCCGTATAGGCCGGGTGGGGTTAGGCATAGAATTAGCGGTTCAGACGGGCGGTAAGTGTTATCATGTAGTGTTGTCTGGTTTAGTAAAAGTCTTGTTAGCTCTTCTACGGTGTCTTTGTCCTCGTTGTAATTAATGCATGTAACGCCAGGTATGGGTTTTATCATGTTTGTATTGCTGTTAAGTACGCGAAATATGCGTAGATCTTTTAGTTCTTTGCCTCCTGTGTCTGTTGTGTATTCTTGCCAGCAGCGTGCGAGTTTTGTTATAAATTCTTGTATAGCCTTATGTGTTGGTGCGACCATAAGGACGCGGCAGTTAGAGTTTGCGCTATGTGCGGTTATATGTGTTAGGACGGCTAATTGTAATGTTTCAGTTTTGCCTGTTCCCGGTGGACCTTGGAGCATAATTATAGGTTCTTGACTAAAGACTTGTTCAACAAAACGTGTTTGTTCAGTCTTTGGAGCAATACCTCTATTTGTCATCCAGTTTAGAAAATCGGTTGCTCCAGATTTCGGGAGTGCCTCGCGTTTAAAACTGCTTGTTTTTCCTGCCAAGTAATCTGCTAGGAGGAGATAGAGGACGTTGCTATCTGAGTGATAAAGACCTTTTTCTGCTCTTTCAGATATGATATCGTCGGCTAGCTCGTCTAGGATGTAATATCGGTCTTTTTCAAAGAGTTGCATGTACTTATTAGCTTTAGCTTTTTCAGGATCAGCTGTTGGCAGGTTATGCCAGGCGCTATACTTATTTCCTCTGCTTGGCCAGTTAACTACTCTTATGGTAATTTCAGAGCTTTTCACATCAACTTTGTTTATTATGGCGCGGGCGGATTTTCCTATGTCGGAGGGGGCGCGTTTTTGGACTTCGTCAAATTGGTCATTAGCGTTTTTTATAAGCTCTGTAACTACCATCCAGTCGCCTGAGCTAGAGTCATCAGAGCCTTTAACGCGGCAGGCATTAATTATACACTCAGTTTTAGGTAACCCAATGCCTTCATAGACAAGCTTGCCAGAGACTAAGAAGTCTTTTTCAGACTCAAAAACATTGGTGCATTGGAAAATTAATGATCTGCCAGAGGCAACCCGTTGATAAGGCAGTAATGCGTAGTGTTGATACAGTTCTTGACGTTTAGAAAAGTATTCCAAGTCAAGAAATTCTCGACAGCTGCGTTCAAGTGTTGAAGGACCTAAGGTGAATTCGGCAATTGTGGGGATGTCAATTGGTTCTTTTTTCAATCTGCGATTGCGGATAGTTATTGCGCGCTCTACGTGTTCGAGGGCTTGGCAGAGTTTTTGTCCCATAAGGTTTAATTCTTCATCAGTTATACGCCGAGTCTTTTGAGGATAATCGCACCATTTGCGTTTCTCTACGATAGCTTTAGCTTGGCCTTTTCCGTCATAGTTTTCAAGTCGGCCTTTTGCTCCCCAGATGTATTCAATGGGTATTTGGTTGCCAAAGCGGGCGCGGGCGGGGTAATAGCCGTCTTTTTGTATTAGGTCTTCTCGTAGAAATGTAATAGAGCCGTCTGGGTTTTTGTTGAAGGGTAAAGAGTAATTGAAAAAGCCATCGCGGAAAGCTATATGTAGGTCAACTGTGGTGTTGTCTTTTCGTGTTACTTTCCAGTTTTTGTAATCAAAAAAGGCGATTTGTTCAAGTATGGGCAGTAAGCCGTTGCTGTGGAATTTTAGGGTTTTCCTGCGTTGTACTTCATCTTGGATTATGGAAAACATGGGCTGATCAATAGCCTGCCTTAGCCCTAACAGGTCGCGTATGGCGCGGGCGCTTATAAGTGAGGGCTGGCGGCATACGGCTTTCATTAGGATGTCGCGCTCTTGTCTGCTAAAAAAATATAGATGCAGAGGCGCTTTACTTGGAGTGTCTATCTCGTTTGCTACCTTTTGAATAGCATGTGTTAGGTCTTTGAAGAAAGTTTCAAGTAAGTCTTTTTCTTGGTTGAGACATTCTGTATGATCGTCGGGTAGAGCATGTATGGTATGGGATATACTTGGGGGTTCGCCGTGGTAGCGTGTGCAGTTTACTCGGGCGCTAATCATAGAGATTATGTCAAGCATATAGTCCCACTCTATAAAGAGGTAAATGCGGATTATACAGTCATTACCCGGAGCTAGCCGCGCGTTAACATCAGCTGTAAGAGGGCTGTCTTCTGGGAGACTGCCATAGCCTGTGCCTGTTAGCCAGAGCATATAGCGGCTTTTGCTGGCATATCTGCTGCCCGGCCTGATGCCGTTTAGCATGTACTGTGCACGCTCAATTAACCAATCCAGTTTTGAGCCTATAATGGGGTCTGTTGATAATTCATGAACTTTTTTAGGGTCATTTGCAGGAATGTTTCGGAAATCATATGGGCGTAAGCTGTAGGCGTCAAAGAGGGGTTTTAGTTTTGCTAAATCCTCAAGCTTTGAAATACCATGACCTCTAAGGGCTTTTTGTTCGCCGCGGCTTAGGTTAAGCAGTGCTATGTTCTCTGTTTCTATAGCGCATATTATGCAGCATTCATTAAACCTGCAGGGGTCGCATCTTGAGCAGAGTTGAAACTCTACCTGCTCCAGAGGAGTTTTATGAATACGATTCAATTCACCATTCTCTGCAAGTAGCCGCTCAACGTCCTGCCTTAGAGGACTTAACTTAAATTTTGGCAAATTTTGAGGCGTAAAATTTTCAATACATGTTTCGCGGCTAATTACGCCGCCTTCAATCTCAACCTTAGAGACTAAATCACCAAGAACCTGCGAGAGCAGCATAGCATAAATAGCTACTTGAACACGATGCGTAGTCTGCTCCTTCCAAGAAACCTTAATTTCAAAAATCCGCACAACAACTTTACCATGCTCAGACCGCCAAATAGCAATAAGATCAGCTATACCCTTAACATCCCACACCCCAATCTGACCCATCATAGGCACCTGATAGAGCAAAATTAAACGCCCACCATCCTTCTCATCACCAGAAACTGCAGCTGCTGTTGCTGACGTTTGAGCTGCGATAATTTGGCGTAGCGCCTTCATAGAATCAGAAGCTTTCTCCCACCCGTGCGTGTAAGGACTATATGAGGAGGTAAAGTCATAATACGCCTTAGCCTTTTTTTGTATTTCAACAATTTTCTTATCCTCAAACGATTTACCTACACCAAAAAGAACAGGAGTAAGAGGCTTAAAAGCCTCAGGCCACCGGCGCTTCTGAATATCCTTACCATCAAAAGTTAACTTAAAAAAGCGGGGACAACAATTAAAACGAATATACTCTGCTATACCGGAAGCAGTCAAAGACCTACCACCCCGACCCCCACCCTCCACAATATCCTCTGAATACAGAGAAGAAAAACCTACAGCACTATCATAACCACTCACGTTTTTAACCCTCAAACATGTTATGCTTAACTATTAATGAAACTATAGTATATAGCGATAGTTGAAACCAAAAACACAAAAACCAAAACAACCAGAGGAAAAAAGCAGCATGGCAAAAACCGTTAAACAGGAAAAACAATTAACCCTTGACAGCCCCCTCCCCACCGCTACACCCACAACAAGACAGGAAGACACAAAAATAGAAACAAAACCTGCCATACAAAAACAGATCCACATAACCAAAATGGAAACCACCACAGACATTGACGAACTAACATTAAAAATCAACTTTAAACTTGAACCCTCACACCGTGTATTTTCAAAAATAAAAGCTGACCTATACTTTGAAAACACACACATAAACACAGTAACCATAAAGGTGCTTCAAGGACTATTAGGCACAAACGAGTTAGAATACAGCTGGGTAATGGATACAACAGGCATAACAGAAGGAACATACAAACTAAAAGTTGAAATGTACGAACACTGGCACTTAGACGAAAAAGTATACCAAACCAGCCAAGAAACAGCAGTAAACTATAAACCACAAACACGACAAGAAAGACTAATAAAAATACCATTTATTAAAAAAGTCACAGGCACAGGCATAGCAGTCATCACAAACCAAGAAAAACAAATATACAAAGACCTAGAAAAAACAGCAAAAAAAGAACAGCAAAACCGACGAAACGAATAATACTAGAAGAGTTTTCACTATAATAATAGCGCGATGTTGTTTAGATCCCTAACTTCCTGATTTTAAGTGATAGTTGTTAGTTTTGGGCTTGATTTTTGGTTGTTTTTGTGTTAGAGGCGTTTTATAATCTTTTGTAGTTAGAGTCGTATTACTTATGATAAGCAATATAAGCGTAATCTTAAAAGAGCTAAATATCGCTTTGATTGCAAAAATAACTAAAAACAAGGCTTATAGACGAAGTATATTACTTAATTTTAGGAAGTTAGGGTTTGACAACACCGTTATTCCTGTTCCCTTCGCAACGATCTTGCCCTTGAAAACTTTGCTATCGTCCACCCAATCAGTCTCCAATTAAGTATAAAATATATACACATACAAGAGATATATAGCAAGTTTAATTTACATTGACATATACCCGTCATGTATGAACCAATTTTTGATGTCAAATTGTGTTACAGCATTTAACGCTTCTTGCAGAGCATTTTGCAATTCTTCACAAGTTCTTGCCTTTAGCTTTCGCAGAACTGCCTTAACCTTTGACCACATAAGCGACAGAAGGATTCAAATCAGACAAATACTACGGCAAAAACACTACAACCACCCCCTTCGCATAGATCGGATCTAAAACATCTCTAACTTTATGAGAAGACAAATTATCCATAATCACAACATCACCCTGCTGCAGCGTTGAAGCCAAAACCTCAGACACACAATACTCAAACACCCCACCATTCAAAACACCTCTAAAAATCAAAGGAGCACTCACCCCCGACAAACGCAACGTAGAAATTATCGATGTACGCTCAAACCGTGCACATCTGGAACATAATCCGCCACTCGAGCACATTTTTCACCCCAACCATACAAACGGGTCATAGCTAAATTAACACCTGATTCATCAAGAAAAACCAATTTATTAGCATCTAGGTTTGGTTGTTTTTCTTTCCATTTTTCCCATGAAAACATTTTGGGTTTTCGTGGTTCTTCCAGCATCGGCATATCGCCGATGGTGCAGTCTTCCATGAAAACATTTTGGGTTTTCGTGGTTCTTCCAGCATCGGCCCAGCGGCCGATGGTGCAGTCTCCTATGAAAAAACATGGTCAAAAAGGTTTTTCCATCGCACTTCCCATGAAAACATTTTTGGGTTTTCGTGGTTCTTCCAGCATCGGCATATCGCCGATGGTGCAGTCTTCCATGAAAACTCGTTTTATGAAATTTATATGATACCCCATTTTTTTAAGATGAATAGATAAGCCGCCTTTGGTTAAATTCAAATATAGTTCTTCATTTAACTCAATTAGAGTTATGTCTGGGGTTTTTGTTATGGTGTCTTTGATTTTTTGGTCTTGCTCTTTGGAGAGTTTGCTTTTTCTTCCTGTGTAGGGGGTTAGTTGGTATTTTCCTGTTTTTTGGTAGAGAGTGTTCACGTATAGATATATGAGTGGTTTTTTGTGATTTTATTTGGTTTTAACGGTTCTTTTTAATGGTTAAGTCACGTATTTCTTCATCATTTTTCACACACTTACCACCTTACAGAGACCAAAATACCGAAAAACTATCTATAAGTAAACACTCTCTTTTGGTATTTGTTCCATACTCGACTAATTGTGCTTTCGCTTGTGTTAAACCATTTTTTGATTTGTACTACAGACTCTTTTCGTTGTTTGGCAGCAATAATGTCTGCCCGTTTATCGTCTGAAACCGGTCTAACCATAACTAAACATCTCTTCAACAATAAAACACAACAAATACATGTCAATGCATATTTAACTGGCTATACATAGCTAAAGAGCGTTGCGGTATATAGCTGTAAAATTTATTTTTGGGCACTCTCTAAGGAACTGTGCAAAAATAACATACGAAAAACATAATAAGGTAATACTGCACCACACTTAATCGATACATCAGATGAAAAAAGAAGAAATACGCACACTATGGGACAACATGAAATCCCAACTAAACGAAAAACAAAAAAGACAATACGCAGCCACACTCGCAAAAACATACGGATACGGCGGAGCAACAATCATCCACCAAATAACAAAAATCTCCCCAAACACACTAACAAAAGCAAAAAAAGAACAACAACAACAAAACACCACCAATCTAACCCACACAGAAAACAACCGAATACGCAAAAAAGGAGCCGGACGCAAAAAACTAGAAACAAAACACCCCCACCTCCAAACACTAATCGAACAAACAATAACCAACAACACCTACGGCAACCCCCAAAACCCCCTCACATACACCACCAAATCCCTACGCAACATACAACAAACCCTACAAACCGAATACAACATCAACATCTCATTTAGATCCATAGCAACCCAACTACAAACCCTAGGCTACAGCCTACAACAAAACAAAAAAATGCTCCAAATAGGAGAAAAACACCCTGACCGCAACCAACAATTTGAACACATAAACCAAACCACAAAAGCCTTCCTAGACGAAGACCAACCAGTCATATCAGTAGATACCAAGAGAAAAGAACTCATTGGAAATTACGCCAACAAAGGTTCAGAGTATCGGTTGAAGAAAAATCCTCGTTTAGTATTTGATCATGACTTTCCAGAGGGTAAACTGTTAAAGGTTGCGCCTTATGGGGTTTATGTGCTTAATGATAATACGGCTTTTGTGAATCTTGGGACTAGTGGTGATACTGGAGAGTTTGCGGTTGAGAGTATTTCTAGGTGGTGGGATGTTGTTGGGAAGCATTCTTTTCCTTTGGCTTCAAAGTTGCTTGTTAATTGTGATTGTGGGGGGAGTAATGGGTATAGGACTAGGCTTTGGAAGGTGGGGTTGCAGGGGTTTGCGGATAGGTCGGGGTTGGATGTTTATGTGTGTCATTTGCCGCCGGGTATGTCTAAGTGGAATAAGGTGGAGCATCGGTTGTTTTGTTTTATCAGTAAGAATTGGGCTGGTCAGTTGCTTGTGGATGTGGAGACGGTGGTTAGTTTGGTTTCTAGTACTGTTACGCGTAAGGGGCTTAGGGTGGTTTGTCAGTCTGATAGTAATGTGTATTTGTGTGGGAAAAAGGTTAGTGATGAGGAGTTAAAGTCTGTAAATATTTCAAAAGTAGGTTTACATGGGGAATGGAACTATATTATTTCACTAACCAAATAATCACACGTTATTTTTGCACAGTTCCTAAGAGGCAAAAGGTGTTGGGTTTAATTGTTGGTTTTGTTGTAAAGTTCTGCTAGTTTTAGTATTGTTTCTTTGTAGACTTTTATTCCGTTTAGGTAGTCGTCTATTTTTATGTGTTCGTCAAGTGTATGATCCAGATGTGAGTCGCCAGGCCCATATGTTACTATGGGCAGGTTCATGGCATTTCCTAGTAGATTCATATCGCCAGTTCCTGTTTTGCGCAGTATTGTCGCGGTTTTTCCTGTAACTTTACGAACGGATAGTGAGAGAGCGTGTACTAGTGGTGAGGATTTGTTTGCTTCAAAGGGTTCTACGGTGTCAAGAACGGATAGGTTTATGTATACTGTTGAGTTTGCGTTTTGATAGTTACCTATTATTTTAACCATTTTATCGTATACTTGGGCGGTTGTAAATTGTATTGGTACGCGGACGTCGAGGTTCATTTCGGCTTCGAAGGGTATGACGGAGTCGCCTTGTCCGCCGGTCATTTTTACGAGACATACGGTTATGGATGTGAAGGGTGTTTCTTTTGGATCCATGGAGGGAAAGGCGCATGTGGAGCGGATTTTTTCCCAGAGTTCATATGCCTTCTCAAGGGCGTTATCGTAGAGCCAAGGTGTTGAGGCGTGACCTGTTTCGGTTTTTATAATTATTTTTAGTTGAATTTGTCCTTTATAGCCTATAGTTATGTTTTCAACACCGCTTGGTTCTCCGAAAATGGCATAGTCTGCCTGTATGCCATCGGTTATTAAATGGCGTACGCCCTGGCTTGTGGCTTCTTCTTCTACGACGCTGGCTATTAAGATTTTTCCTTTAAAGCCTGGTTCTTTTGAGGCGGCGAGGGCTGCCATGACCATGGCGGCTAGGGGACCTTTGGCGTCGACTGCGCCTCGGGCGTAGATTTTTCCTTCTTCAACGCGTAGGGGTACATGTCCTGCGACGGTGTCCATATGACCGCAGAGCAATATGACGGGTTTTCCATCACCTACGACGCCTATTACGTTGCCTATGGCGTCTATACCTACTTCAAAGCCCATATGTTTCATTTGGGTGGCTAAAAAGTTGGCTATGTCCTGTTCTTTTCCACTTGGGCTATATATGCCAAGTAGGTTAGTTAGAAATCGTACTGCTGCTTGCTCGTTCATTTTCTTCTTCTCCTAAAACTTCATCTAAAACGTTAATTACCGTATCAATTTGTGTCTGGCTTATTATTAGGGGTGGGAGGATGCGTATTACGGTTTTTCCGGCGTCTATTAGGAGCACGCCTTTATTTTGTGCTTTCATTATTACGCCGTATACGTCATAGCGGAGTTCTATGCCGAGCATTAGACCTATGCCGCGTACTTCTTTTACAATTTTATGCTTAGAGGCAAGCATATCAAGTTGTGTTTTGAAGTATTTTCCGTTAACCGCGGCATTATCTGCCAGATTTTCCTCTATTAGGGTGTCGAGGGCAGCGCAGCCTGCGGCGCATACAAGGGGACTGCCGCTAAATGTTGTTGAGTGTTCACCTACTTTTAGGGTTGACATTATGTCTTCTCGTGCAACTGTGATACCTATGGGTAGTCCTCCGGCGAAGGGTTTGGCTAGGCAGATTATATCTGGGGTTACATTCCAGTTTTGGCAGCAGAAGAGTTTTCCTGTACGTCCAAAGCTTGTTTGTACTTCGTCGAAGATTAGTAGTACATTTTTTTCAGTACAAATTTCCCGTACCTGCTGTAGGTAATTGTTGGGTGGGACGCGTATGCCTCCTTCGCCGCGTATGGGCTCTATAATTACGGCGGCGGTTTTATCAGTTATAGCGTCTCTTATTTTATCTGGGTTGTCGGGTGCGACGTGTTTGATGTCGGGGATTAGGGGTGTGAAGGGTTCTCTGTATTTTTTATCCCAAGTTAATGAGAGCGCGCCTAGGGTTTTGCCGTGGTATGCGCCCATTACTGCTATTATTTCTGTGCGTCCTGTGGCTTTGCGGGCAAGTTTTATGGCGCATTCTATAGATTCTGCACCGCTATTTGACAAGAACGCTTTACTAAGACCCTTAGGGGTAATGTTTACTAGTTTTTGGATGAATTCAGCGCGTTTATCATTGTAGTAGCAGCTATGTAGAGTAATTAGTTGTTCAGTCTGTGCTTTTAGGGCGGCTACAATTTTTGGGTGACAGTGTCCAAGGGCGGCTACGCCGTAGCTGCTGGCGCAGTCGATATACTCTTTGCCGTTAATATCCCATAATAGAGCACCACTGCCGTGGGTGAACACTAGGGGTTTTTTTGAGAAAACATTAGCTAAAAGGGAGGATTCCGTATTCATTATTTCCTTTTCATTCATCTGTCATCACGGTACCAACTTTATAATTTAAAGCCAAAGTTATAGGCTGTTTAGCAGTGCCTAAAGTTATGAAAACCTCTTTAACACCCTGATTTAACGCTTCAAGACCAGCGTGGACTTTTGTACTCATACCCCCGCCTATGCTGGGAAGAGCCTCTTTTACCTCGGAGGCAACAATTTTTGACACACACTTACCCTTAATGAGTAAACCCTCAACATCAGTTAGCAGGACTAGCTTGTCGGCTTTTAGAGCACCAGCGAGTATAGCAGCTGTCCTATCGCCGTCCACGTTGAGAGGGTCATAGTCTTGACTAAGAGCTATAGGGGTAACAATGGGTAAATAATTTTTTTCAAGCAGTAAATTTACAAGCTCCGTATTTACCTTGGTTATTTTACCAGTGTAGCCGCCGTCAATTACTTTTTTACGTCCACGCTCATCGACAACAATAAGCCTTGTCTTACGCTCCGCCTTAAGAATAGCAGAGTCAAGCCCGCTTAAACCAACAGCATTAATACCCCTAGCTTGAATGGCTAAAACAATTTGTTTATTTAACTTACCCGCCATAACCATAGTGTAAATATCAACAGTCTCCCTATCAGTATAACGACTGCGAAAACCCTCAGGAGACATTATAAATTTCTGCTCCTTACCCAACTTGGAAGCAATCTCGGTAACCTCTACACCGCCACCGTGAACAAGAACCACCTTATGCTCTTTAAGCACTTCCTGTAAGTCAGCGATAAGATCAGACGATGCGCCCTCTTTTAGGATACTCCCACCCATTTTAATTACTAACAACATATTTATCACATCGGATGAAAACCAGCACTTTTAAGACCAACCGTTTCATCTACACCCATAAGCAAATTTAAACATTGAACACCCTGACCTGAAGCACCCTTACACATATTATCAATAGCAGAAAACATTAGAAAACGATTAGCATGCTCATCAATTTCAAAACCAACATCACAAAAATTGGTGCCAACAACAAATTTAGGATCAGGAAACTGACAAAGCCCCTTCGGATACTTTACCAAACGTACAAAAGGCTCATTCCCATACATACCACGAAGAGCCCTCCAAAGATCTTTGCTAGTTATTTTATGCTTAGGATAAACATGAATAGTAGCTAAGATACCACGCACCATGTTAACAGCATGGGGAGTAAAACCAATTGTCACAGGCTGACCATTATTTAAAAAGGAAAGCTCCTGCTCCACCTCAGCTATATGACGATGCCCCGCAACCTGATAAGGACGCACACCACTAAAACGCTCAGGATGATGAGACGCAGAAGTAGGCTTACTACCACCACCAGAACTACCAACTTTGAGATCAACTATAATTTTATCAGTATCAACAAGACCCGCCTTAACAATAGGTGCCAAACCTAAAATAGCACTTGTAGCCATGCACCCAGGACAGGCAACAAGACGAGCACCCTTAATTTCTTCACGATACAACTCAGGCAAACCATAAACAGCTTCCCTAAGCAACTCAGGATGAGCATGCTGCCAGCCATAATATATCTCATAATCAGCAGAATTTTTTAAACGAAAATCAGCACTCATATCTATAACCTTAAGACCAACCTCAAGAAGCTTAGAGACAAGGTTAACTGAACCGCCATGAGGAGTAGCCGTGAAAACGAAATCACAATTTTTTTGAAGCTCAGATATATCCTGTGGTACAAATTTAAGCTGAGTTAAACCGCGAAGGTTAGGATGTATATTAAAAAGATATTCACCAGCATTTTGACGTGAAGTTACCATAGTTACATCTACATTTGGATGCAAAAGTAGCAAACGTAAAAGTTCTCCGCCAACATACCCTGAACCACCAATTATGCCTATTCTTGCCATCATTCTTTTCTTCTCCAAGATTAACCTATTTTAATCAATTAGACTTTGAGCGGTCTTTAAGAGGGGAATTGCCACATTCAACCCCGTTACGAGTCGCGTATTTTCCCAGAACTCGGGACAGGAATTTGCCTCATGAAACACAAGAGCATTTTTGTTATTTTCTATATTTTCATCGATTACGCTTTTAACTTTCTGGTAAGAATCCGAGCTTGCATATGTACTAAAAGATTGCCCCAACCGGCTGTTCCAAGCAGAAAAATTGGCCAAACGCATCTCATCAGCTTTTACCTTTTGCACTGGCAGATACTCTTGCGCGGCAAGATCAAGCTGAGTCTTTAGATAGGTCTCATCTACCTGCTTATTATCAGCAACATTTATCATAGCATCAAGAGCAAAAATCCAAGCATCATTACCCTCTCCTAATGTGTCACCACATTTGCTTGCTAACTCTATGACACATTGAGGCAGTTTAGCTTCAAATACCAAGTTGCCAAGGAAAGTATTTGTACGAAAATCTTTAAACCCTGCACGGGCAAGCGCTGTATTATGACATATGGGCTGCTTACCTTTTTCTTTATAGACTATTATGCGTAAATCGTAAAACCATTTGTTAATTAACTCTTGAGCAACTACACCTACGGGATTTATTATGCCAGGTTTTGTTTCTTTTATGTTTGAGAGAAGCTCTTCACGGTTTTTTGAGAGCATAATCATTTTGCCATGAGTACCAGCATCTGCTTTAATTACTATACCATCGGTAAGGGGGATTTCTGCTTGAAATAGATCCGCAATGTCAGGTTCATTATGAATTTCTTTATGGTCCTTCATAAAATCAGAAGCATCACAGGGCACAAAAACTGTTTTAGGAACAGGCAAACCAGCCTTCCAAAGCTTTAACAGTGTACGTAGTTTACTGTAACAGGTAAATTCTACTTGACTGGTGTTTATAGTTTTTTTATCAAGCATTTCCATAAAATATGAAGCTTGTAAACGCCTGTTTTTGCTTTGAGCACGATTAAGTACAACAGCGGTTTGGCTAAAAGTTTCAAGGTAATCTTTACCTTTGGTCTTGACATTGAACCCTTCTTTGGATATTGTTAGGGCTATTTTACGAAAGGGTATAAATTTTAGATCTAGGCCGAGTTGCTGTGCGGTCTGCTTTATTCCGGCTTCATCATTTTCTGAGCGTTCATATAGAAGAGCTATGCTCATCGCGTTATAGATTCCTTTCAAAAAGAAATATTGTTGTTAGAAAATAGGAAAAAGTGTGCTGTTTGACGGCTTATTCGCCCCAGTCTTCGCCTTCAATGGTTAATTCTTGTAGTTCTACGCATCCGTCTTTGACTGCTTTTACTTCGAGTTCAAGTCCACAGCTAGGACAGCTAATGATTTCGCCACTTTCAGTGTCTGAGGGAATTTCTAGTTCTGCATCACAGTCAGGACATTTTGCTTTGTAGATACTTGTTTCTTGTAAGTTTGAATTTGAGGAGTTTACCATTGTTTTATTTCACTTTTTTTATTGGAAATGCACCTTTTATTAAGCTGTACCTTTTAAACATTGTGACTTAAATGTTACAGGTTAACAAATAAATGTTCCAAATAACACAAAACAACACAACTAAAAAACACACAAACAAAAAACACAACACCAAACCCCAACAACGCCAAAATCGTTAAATTCAAACAAGACCTATTAATCACAGGCAAAGACACATGGACGAAACAGATAAAAAAATCATAAAAATACTAAAAAACGACTCAAGAGCAGGCTACGTAGAAATCGGCAACCAAATAAACCTAACAGAAGGCGCAGTTAGAAAAAGAATCAAAACCCTAACCGACGAGGGCACCATCTGTAAATTCACAATAAAAATAAACGCAACCGAAGGCGCAGAAGCTATAACACTGCTAACTGTAGAACCATCCTATCCTACACAAGAAGTAACAAAACACATACAAACAATCCCAAATGTAGAGACCATATATGAAGTAACAGGCGAATACGACATCATAGCAGTCATAAGCGGCATAAACGTAGCTGAAGTAAACGAGTGCATAGAAAAAATCCGACGCGTCGAAGGCATAACAAAAACTAACACCATGATAGTCCTACGCAACATCTAAAAAACCCCACAATACACCAAACAATTAACCAATACACATAATACATAAAGAAACATAAACACTTGAAAATAAATCCAAAGAAAGCAAGATTTTAACAATTCAATGTATCACATGCTCAAAAAAGCCAACAGTTAGGAACAGTCAATAAATAATTTGACCATATTGCACGAGTTTCTACTGATGAATTTGGTCAAATTATTTTCTTACAGTTCCTTACCACACACCTTTTGATTATTAAAATAAGGGTACTTCAGACTGCGCAAAAACGGAAATAGTCTTATGGCATCTGGATTTTAAATCACAGTAATTTTTCAGATTATTTTTTAGGTTCACACAAAAACAGTCAAAAAACACAAAAAACAACAAAAACACACTTTACTAACCAAATTTTGCCACTAAACCCACCCTATCACCCGCAAAAATATTAAAAGCACACCTAAAATTATACGCCAAAAACACCAAAGACACCTCACCCGCAACCTTAACAAACCCCCCAGACTGTCTAAAAACTAGCACAAAAACCAATAAAATTCAATACAAAAACCTAATTCTAAATTTACACAATAACACAGCCAAAACTAATTACCATACAATAAACATGCACAATAAACTTGCACAAACACTACAACACATAACAATATATATTAAACGCCACATATATCAGAGTATATGTTGAAAAGAGACTAAAAACACATGGGATACATAAAAACACAAAACAGACAACAAACAATACTACTACCAAACAAACTAGACAACTACATAACCCAAGAAAACCCCACAAGACTAATAGACGCATTCGTAAACACCCTCAACCTAAAACAACTAGGCTTCACAAAAACCACACCATCCAAAGAAGGAAGACCCGCATACCACCCAAACACACTACTAAAACTATGGATATACGGCTACCACAACAAAATACGATCCAGCCGCAAACTAGCCAAAGAAACCACCCGCAACCTAGAAACCATATAGCTAAGCAAAAACCAACAACCAGACTTCCGCACCCTAGCAAACTTTAGAAAAGACAACATCAAACCCCTAAAACAAACATTCATACAATGGAACCTCATCTGCGACAAACTAGACCTCTTCGGAAAAGAAAACCAATCAATAGACGGCTCCAAATTCAAAGCCGTAAA
>Ga0268262_10001347_pt1 | contig 30697 bp, 27 predicted proteins | sample TergutNc150P3_FD_190354 | JGI IMG/M metagenome (GOLD analysis project Ga0268262, IMG submission 190354) | Nasutitermes corniger P3 segment gut microbial community from laboratory colony in Florida, USA - Nc150 P3 (SPAdes) (version 2) | ecosystem: Host-associated > Arthropoda: Insects >... | reverse complement strand
CCCGCAGCTTTCATCAACGCAGAATTCCATGTAGAAGCGCGACACGTCTACAACGCAGTCGTCCTCGTCCATGACGATCATGCCGCCGGAGCCCATCATCGAGCCGTTAGCCGTCAATGTGTCAAAGTCAATCGGAAGGTCAAGCGATTTTTCCGTAAGGATACCGCCGGATGGGCCGCCCGTCTGCACTCCCTTGAATTTCTTGCCGTCTTTTATGCCGCCGCCGATACCGAATACGATATCGCGTAATGTGGTTCCCATCGGAACCTCGACAAGGCCGGAACTTTTGATTTTTCCCGTAAGGGCGAATACTTTTGTTCCCTTGGATTTCTCGGTGCCCAATTTGGCGAGCCAAGCGCCGCCTTTGTTGGTGATTACAGGCACGTTGGCGAAGGTTTCAACGTTGTTGATAATGGTAGGTCTTTGCCACAGTCCCTTGTTCGCGGGGAACGGCGGTTTGGGAACCGGCATTCCGCGGTTGCCTTCTACGGATTTAATAAGCGCTGTTTCCTCGCCGCAGACAAACGCGCCGGCTCCCAAGCGGATTTCAATATCAAAATCAAAGCCCGAGCCTAAGATATTTTTCCCTAACAAGCCGTATTCCTGCGCCTGTTTAAGGGCGATTTTAAGCCTTTCAATCGCAAGCGGGTATTCCGCGCGGATATAAACAAAGCCCTGATGGGAGCCGATTGCCTTTCCGGCGGTGATCATTCCTTCGATGACCGAGTGGGGGTCGCCTTCTATCGTGGAGCGGTCCATGTACGCGCCCGGATCGCCTTCGTCGGCGTTGCAGATAACGTACTTGATGTCTCCCTGCGCTTTTCTGGCAAGGTCCCATTTAAGCCATGTGGGAAAGCCCGCGCCGCCTCTTCCGCGAAGACCCGAAGTTTTCATTTCCTCAATGAGTTTTTCCTGAGTCCATTCAAAAAGAACTTTCTCAAGACCGCTGTAGCCTTCGCGGGCTATATACTCATCGATGCTTTCGGGGTTGATAACGCCGCAGTTGCGCAAAACTACGCGAAACTGTTTTTGATAAAAGGGAATATCCTCTACAGCGACGATGCTTTTCTTTTCGGCAACGGCGTCATCTTTATAAAGAAGGCGCTTTACTTCGCGTCCCTTGACGATATGTTCGGCGATAATATCTTTCGCGTCTTCCGGTTTGACATCAACATAGAAGGAATCTTCCGGCAGAACCTTTACTATCGGCCCTTTCTCGCAGAAGCCAAAGCAGCCTGTTTTAACAATCTGCACCTGGCCCTTAACTCCCTGCTTTTCCGCTTCCGCGTTAAGCTGCGAAAAAAGCTCTATGCCTTTATTTGACTCGCAGGCTGTACCGCCGCAGGTTAGGATATAATGGTTATACGCCATTTTTTATTTTTCCCCCTTATGATTGAAGAATATCAACGGCAGGGCGGTCCAGAATGTGGCCGCTTAACAGTTCCTTGCCGATTAAATGCTTTTGAATAATTTCTTTGGCGACATTCGCGTCTACCTTGCCGTAAATTACAGTCGGCATCCCGGGGACAACAACTTCTACGGTAGGCTCGGAATGGCAAAGGCCCATACAACCTGTCTGGCGAACCAAACAGGAATCCACCAGTTTGTTTTCATCAAGACCGGCGATAAACGCGTCCAGTGTCGCTTTGGCTCCGGCGGCGATACCGCAGGTTCCCATTCCGACAATTACCTGAATTTCCTTGCCGTCAGCGTCGCGTTTTCGCAGGTCGGTCTTTTTTGAATCTCTGAGTTTTCTTAAATCATCCAGACTCATCTTTGCCATATCTCTTACTCCTCACTGTTTTCTATGGAACGCAGGTACTGATCCATCAGTACAAGCGTCCCGGCGTCTTCAAGGCCGCCAAGAGCCTCGACGAGTTCCGACTTGCGGATCTCATATTCATCATCATTTTCAACCGTCTTTCTTTTACGGCGGATAACAATTTCCGCTGATGTATCGAACATCAGTATTGTTCTGAACATTCCCGGAATGTCGCCCGCCGGAGGCATGTCGACATTGCCGCTGTCAAACCACGCGGTAACCGTCGTGCCCTTCCCTTTCTCGGACTTAATGTCCCATCCGCCGTTCGATTGCTCAGCCATTTGAATTAAAAACGGCAGACCCAAGCCGACCTTTCGGTGCGGGTGCTTTACGCCGTCCGTAACAAACGGATCAACCGCCCTTTTTACTTCTTCCTCTGTCATACCCTTTCCGTTGTCTCTTACAAGAAAACGGAATTCCCCGCCGCCGTCCTTGTCGGCGATTTCGGTTACCTCAAGCTCCACTAAACCGGCGCCGGCTTCCACGGCGTTTTGCGTAATATCGGTTATCAGATCAGCAAGAGTAAAATGCATTACACATTTTGATATTTTGCTATGATACCGGGAAGCATATCCTTTGTAAGTTTACCGTAAGTATCGTTTCCTACCGTCAAAACAGGCGCGAGACCGCAACAGCCTACGCAGCGGACAGCGTCTACTGAAAATTGCCCGTCTTCGGTAACCTCGTCAGGCTTAATACCCAGAAGACTGCGAGTTTCGTCAAGCAGATCTTGGGAGCCCTTTAAGTAACAGGCGGTACCGAGGCACACCGAAATTTTGTGTTTTCCCGGTTTTTTAGTTTTGAAAAAGTGGTAGAAAGTGACAACACCGTAAATCCTCGCCAGAGGAATACCCGTAAGAAGGGATAATTTTTCCGCGGCGGGGCGGGAAATATAACCAAAGGTTTCCTGGGTCTTATGAAGAATCATGATAAGACTTCCCGGTTTTACCTTCCATTCATCAATAAATGACATCAGTTCCTGGGGAAAGGTAATCTCCCCTTCAGATTTACAAGCGCAAGCCATGTGACCCCCTGTTTCATGTTGATTTTACGAACTTATGAATATTGTAACGCCATAACGGAAAGTTGACAAGCCCCGAAATTAAAGGATAATTGTATATATGGTAAAAACTATTTTATTACTAATTTATGTAGCCGTCTCGTTGATTTTCCTTGTCCCTTTCGGGCTTGTCGCGTTTATTTTCTACGCTATAGGCTTAAGAAAAGCCATGAAACAGGTTTTCTACAGGATAGCCCAGGGCTGGGGATTGGCGATTATTAAAATATCGGGGTGCAAAGTAACCGTTACCGGCAGGGAAAATATACCCCAAAAAGGGGGGGTATGCTTTGTAAGCAACCACAGCGGTTATTTTGACATTATTTTGATGCTTGCCTACTCAGGCCGCATGGTGGGGTTTGTGGCTAAAAAAGAATTCCTTCTGGTTCCCTTTCTTAATATTTGGATTTATATGCTCGGCGGTTTCTTTATTGATCGAAGTTCTTTAAGAAAAGCAAGCCAAACAATCAACAAAGGAGTGGAAAAGATAAAATCCGGCCACGGGCTTATCATTTTCCCGGAAGGCCACCGTTCCCTTGGGCGCGGGCTTCTCCCCTTCCACCCCGGCTCATTGAAACTGGCTACAATGGCGGAGGCGCCGATTGTCCCGACCGTTATCGAAGGTTCCTACGAGTTGTTTGAAAAAAACAAAAGATTTGTGAAAACCGACCTTAAAGTTACCTTTTGCGAGCCTATTGACACGGCAAGCCTTCCGGCGGCGGACAGAAAACTTATCCTGTCGGACAAGATATACGCTGTTATAAAGGAAAAATTGGGAAAATAAAGACAATTGACAATTATTTTACAAATTGATAGATTTATTTAGGTTAACTATAACTAACCTTGATTTTAGACAAACTTATGGAGGCGTTCTATGAAAAAAATTACTCTTTTACTTCTGGTTTTATGCGTAACTGCGGGTTTCGCGGCGGCGGAAGATGAAGGCACCGGCCTTACAGCCGGTCTGGAATTCGGCATTGGGAATATAAGCAAAGCAAACGACGGCGATACAGAACCGTATTTAATGCCTATTGTTATCTACGAAAAATCTTTCCTTGACGGCGCTGTGGATTTATACGCGGAAGCGGATTACACTTTCGGTTTTTCCAAAGTACCCAACGATAAAGGGGAAGAAGTAAACCCGCAGTCTTTGTATCTTGATATATCTGTCGGATATAACCTAAAACTCGGCGAAGAGTCCACCTTGTCATTTATTCTTGAGAATGAATTTGATGAATTAATAATTTCTCCCCAATATAAGGACGGCAACTCTCTTTATGGCATATTTACACCCGCGGTTAAATACAACAGAGAAATCGCTATCGGAGATCTTTACGCTCAAATCGGCGCTCCCATCACTTATAGCCAATATTATAAAAACGCCGAAACTTTGATCGGGCTTGATTGCACACTCGGCTGGAAAAGCGTTTTCGGCCTTGGAATTGAGGCGAAAATTTGTTCACTGCTTTCTCCAAGCGAATTCTCCGGATACACAGGATTTGAGGCGACAGTTTCATACGAAAAAGACGAAATATATTTCGAAGTCGAGGCGATTGTGCCGAAAGAATCAGACATTGAAGGCATAACCATCACTCCTGAATTCGATTATTCTTTCAAAAACTTTACTTTTTATATTAAAAGTGAGTTTGCCGGTATTGGGACAAAAGGAGACGTCGTAATATCGCCTGCCCTGGGAGTAAAGTACAGTTTCTAAAGAAGCTGTCTTAAAATGAAAAAATTTTTTATTCTCATAACGATCGCCGCTGTCCTTTTCGGAAGCGGCGGTTGTAAAAAAAACAAAGACGCCGTTACACACAGCGCGGACGGCAAACTAATTGTAACGGCGGCAAATTTTCCGCCGTTCGATTTTGTAAGGCAGATAGCGAAAGACAAGGTAAACTTAAATCTGCTGCTGCCGCCGGGAGCGGAAAGCCATTCCTTTGAACCTTCGCCGAAAGATATTATCACGATTCAAAACTCAGGTGTTTTTATTTATACAGGCGGAGAAAGCGACTCTTGGGTAGACAGGATTCTTGAATCCATGGACACCTCAAAAATGATAATTGTTAAAATGATGGACACGGTTGACGCGGTAGAAGAAGAAATCGTTGAGGGTATGCAGGAAGAAGAGGAAGAAGAGCCTGCTTACGACGAACATGTCTGGACTTCTCCCCAAAACGCGATTTTGATTGTAAAGGCGATTAATACGGCGCTGTGCGAAGCCGATCCCGGCAACGCTGAATTCTACAGTAAAAATACAGTGAACTACATCGAAAAACTGGTACAGCTTGACACGTCTTTTAAGGGAGTAGTAACTGGGGCAAAACGAAAAACTATCATTTTTGCCGACCGCTTTCCTTTCCGTTATTTTGCCGACGCCTACGGCCTTAAATACTTTGCCGCCTTCCCGGGCTGTTCCACGGAGACAGAACCGAGCGCCGCAACCGTCGCTTTTTTGATAGACAAGGTCAGGCTTGAAAAAATCCCCGTCGTGTTTCACATCGAGCTTTCCAACGAGCGGATGGCGAACACAATCTGCGGCGAAACGGGGGCAAAAAAACTGCTGTTTCACGCCTGCCATAACATCTCCAAAAAGGACTTTGACGCGGGACTTGGCTATCTTGACCTTATGCGCGTAAACGTTGAAAATCTGAAAGAGGCGTTACGGTAAATGTTAATAGACTGTCAAAACCTTTCTTTCGGGTATGACGGACATATTGTTGTTTCCGGTCTGAACTTTTCAGTGCAGGCCGGGGATTTCCTTCTGGTTGCCGGGGAAAACGGCTCGGGAAAATCTACGCTCGTAAAAGGCTTACTTCGTATCCTGCCCCCGATGGAAGGAGCGATCAATTTTAATTCCGGTTACAAACAGTCTGAAACAGGTTATCTATCACAGCAGACCGCCGCAAAAAGAGATTTTCCCGCGGGGGTATTTGAAATCGTATTGTCGGGGAATCTTGGAAAGAAAGGGTTTTGGCCGTTATATACGGGCGCGGAAAAACGAAAAGCGGAAGAAAAAATGCGTTTGCTCGACATAGAGGAATTAAAAGACCGTTGTTTCCGCGAACTTTCAGGCGGACAGCAGAGGCGCGTGCTTCTTGCGCGCTCCCTTTGCGCCGCGGATAAACTTCTTGTGCTGGACGAACCTTTTGCCGGCCTTGATCCTCTTATAAGCATGCAGTTGTACCGCCTGCTTGAAAAAATCAACAGGGAAACAGGTATAACGATAATTATGGTTTCCCATGAAATTGAAGCCGCCGACTGCGCGAAAACCGTTTTACACCTGAAAAAAAAGCAGGTTTTTTTCGGCAGTATGGAAGAATACAGAAAGAGCGAAACAGGCAGAAAATTTTTAGGAGAGCTTTAATGATTGCTATTTTGATTAAGATGTTCAGCTACTCGTTTCTTGTCAAGGCTTTTACCGTTGGCGCTCTTGTTTCAGTCTGCGCGGCCCTGTTAGGCGTAAGCCTTGTGTTAAAACGTTACTCGATGATAGGAGACGGTCTTTCCCATGTCGGCTTCGGGTCTCTTGCCGTCGCTACCGCCATGAATACCGCGCCTTTAATCGTCGCTATTCCGATAGTAGTCGCCGCCGCATTTCTTCTTTTACGCTTAAGCGAAAACAGCAAAATCAAGGGGGACGCGGCTATCGCGCTTATCTCAACAGGCTCTCTTGCCGTAGGCGTAATTATCATATCGCAGACAACGGGCATGAATACGGACGTGTGCAATTATCTTTTCGGCACAATACTCGCGATGGAAAAAAAAGACGTATATTTAAGCATAGCCCTTTCGATTACAGTCCTTGTCATGTTTGTACTTTTTTACAATAAGTTATTCGCCATAACATTTGACGAATCGTTTGCCAAAGCCGCCGGAATTAAAACCGGGCTTTACAATATGCTCATCGCTTTTTTAACTGCCCTTACCATTGTGCTTGGAATGCGCATAATGGGGGCAATGCTTATTTCCAGCCTTATAATTTTTCCCGCGTTAAGCTCAATGCGTATTTTCAAAAAGTTTAAGAGCGTTACAGTCTGCGCCTCCGTAATTTCGATACTTTGTTTTTTTACAGGAATCGTCATTTCGTATATTTACGCCACGCCGACAGGCGCAAGCGTTGTAATGATCAATATAGCTGTTTTTATACTGTTCTGGCTAACGGAAACAATTCGCAATTCAGCCGTATTAAACAAATACAGGAGGAAGAAACATGCGTAAAGGAAAATTAGCGGTAATTTTGACAGCGGCGGCTGTCTTATTATTCTCGGCAAGCTGTTCAAAAACAAAGGGAGAAGCTTCGGGCGTCATAGAGATAGATGAAAAAATGTTTATCGCCCAGGTGAACGACGTTTATCTTAACGCCGAAGATTATCTCGGGAAAAAAATCAAACTTGAAGGCGTTTTTCTGCAATCAACCGGCGAAGATCCGTACTATTTTGTCGTCCGCTACGGACCTGCCTGCTGCGGCAACGACGGGATTGTCGGCTTTGAAGTAGCGTGGGCAAAAGAAAAAGAACAGCCCTACCCCGCCGCCGATTCATGGGTCGAAGCCGAGGGCGTGCTTAAATCTTATGAAGAAGAAGGTTATTCGCTGTCATATATTGATCTGTCTTCGCTAAATGTTCTTGCCAAACGCGGCTCGGAAAATGTTTTACAGTAAGAAAGAAGGTTTACAGCTTATAGCCGCCTCGGATAATGGCGACATTGAAACCGTAAAATCATTACTTAAGAAAGATATTTATATCCATACGCAGGACAAGGAAGGCAGGTGCGCCCTCGTAGCCGCCGCTTACAGGAATAATCTTGAAATAGCGGATTTATTGATTGCCGCCGGAGCGGATGTCAACATGAAAGACAATACCCTGCAAAGCGCCTATTTAATTTCAACATCCGAAGGATATACGGAATTGCTGAAGAAAACGCTGGAGGCAGGAGCTGATGTCCACTGTACGGACAGTTACAATGGAACAGGGCTTATCCGCGCCGCCGACCGAGGACATGTTGAAATCATAAGAGAACTTTTAAAGACAGATATCAGGGTCAATCATATTAACAATATTGGCTGGACCGCGTTGCTTGAAGCAATAATTTTGGGCGACGGAGGAAAACGGCACACTGAGGTTGTACGCCTTCTGGTTGACGCAGGCGCGGATATTAATTTACCTGACAAAAACGGAGTAACCCCGTTGTCGCACGCTAAAAACAGAAGATTTTCTGATATTATTAATATACTTGAAAAATCGTAGTTAAAACTTTTTTATTTATTATCTTTCTTCCAGTTCTCAATATGTTTTTTAATCGCTGTGAAGCTTTTCTCGCTCATGGCGTGTTCCATTTTGCAGGCATCGTCCACCGCCGTCTTTTTATCGACACCCAGGAAAATTAACCAATCTGAAATTGCGACATGCCGTTCATACATCGTCTCGGCTATTTTCCGCCCCTTACTTGTAAGCGTTATATAGCCTTCGTCGTCTATAGCGATATACCCTTGAGTTTTCAAGTTTTTCATTGCGACGCTTACGCTCGGCTTGGAGTACTCAAGTTCATTGACAATATCGATTGAGCGAACCTGTTTCCCTTTCAGGCCTAAAACATGAATAGTCTCAAGGTACATTTCCGCCGATTCATGAATGCTCAATTATTGCCTCCTTTTTGTTCTCCTTTGTAGTTTTATTGCTTATACTTTATTATATATCGCTTAAATCACCATTACCAGTGAAGAATAATCCGCCAGCAAGGAATCGCTTGTGATAAGACGCATGGGGAAAGTGAGAGCCTGCGCCAGCAATATATGATCAAACGGGTCTTTGTGAATGTTGGGCAAATCCAAATATGCTTTAAGGCAATCGCCTGTTAGGGGTAGTTCAGTAAAATCGTATTTTTGAGCAAAGGCATAGATTTCTTTTATATTAGTTTTAAGCTTGCCGCTTTTTATTTTAATTGCGATTTCCCACCATGAAACTACACTGATAAAAACTTTGTTTTCTTCTATAAGAAGCATGGGTTTTATAGAATCCGCGCGCGGATTATCCTGGGCAAGCCATAAAACAACATTTGTATCCAAAAGCATGTGAATCATTTAGCTTCAAACTCCTCAAAACCTTTCATGCTGTAAAAAGACTCGATTATGTCATCCGGTAACGGATCATCCCAGCCTTCAAGGAATTCTATTTTCCCTTTCATACAACCAAAAAATTTTTTTCGATTTTCTGCCTGTAATTTCGCAAGATTGACCGATGTAATAATCGCTTCCGGCCTGCCGTAGGCTCCAATATAGATGGTCTCCCCCGCCGCCGCCCTTTTAACCAATTTGGACAAATTTGACTTTGCCTCGTGAATTGGGATTGTCTTTATCTTATTCATAGTCTTAATCATAATATAAACTTAGCCTAGTTCGGGCTAAGTGTCAAGGAGAATTTATAGAATTATTCTATATTAATAATACAATATTTCCGAATATAACAACAAAAACACCTTCTAAGACGGATTTATCAAAAAAATAAAAAAATTCTATTTTTTTTATAAAATCGCTTGACAAATAAGTTAGGATACGCTAACTTTAAATAACAAGGTTAGTAATAACTAACCGTTTTTATTTATCCTGTGGTTAGTTATGACTTACCGCAGGATAGGAAAAGAAGGAAGGATAAAATGATGCCTTTGTCAATGGCGAAAATCGGAGAAGAAACCTTAATAAAAAAGGTGGGCGGCAAGGAAGAAATCCGGCAGTTTCTCGCAAACCTTGGCTTTGTTCCCGGTTCGCATATTACTGTTGTTACCAAAAACAGCGGCAACGTAATTGTAAGTATAAAAGAATCCCGCGTGGCCGTAAGCGAGGAAATGGCCGTAAAAATCATGGTGTAAGGAGGATGACCATGCAAACGTTAAAAGAGACAAAACCCGGTGAAACCGCGCGGGTAATAAAAATAAACGGCGGCGGTCCCGTAAAACGCCGTATCATGGAAATGGGCATTACCAAGGGCGTTGAGGTCTATGTCCGTAAGGTAGCCCCGTTAGGCGATCCTGTGGAAGTTACGGTGCGGGGTTATGAACTTTCCCTGCGGAAAGAAGATGCAGAATCAATCGAAGTTGAATAAACAAGGAGGAAACCATGTCTATAAAAATAGCGCTCGCGGGAAACCCAAACAGCGGCAAGACAACTCTGTTTAACGCGCTCACTGGCTCTAACCAATTTGTGGGAAACTGGCCGGGCGTAACTGTAGAAAAAAAAGAAGGCAAGCTGAAAAGCCAAAAGGACGTGATTGTAACGGATCTGCCCGGTATATACTCTCTCTCGCCTTATACTCTGGAGGAAGTTGTCGCCCGTAATTATTTACTTGATGAACATCCCGAGGTAATCTTGAATATTATCGACGCCACGAATTTGGAGCGCAATCTTTTCCTTACAACCCAGCTTACCGAGCTTGGCATACCCGTTGTCGTGGCGTTAAACATGATGGATGTTGTAAAAAGAAGCGGCGACAAAATAGATACCGCAAGACTCGCGAAAGAACTTGGGTGCAGTGTCGTGGAAATTTCCGCTCTTAAAGGGGACGGCATCGCGGAAGCTGCGGATATCGCGATAAAAGCGGCAACCGGCGCAAAGACCACACCACGGCACAGTTTTTCAGGCGGCGTGGAACATACTCTGGCGCATATTGAAGAAGCGGTTTTGCATAACCTGCCCGAGGAACAGCAGCGTTTTTTTTCCATAAAACTTTTTGAGCGCGACAAGAAAATAATTGAAAAACTGAAGCTAAAACCTGAACAGGTTGCGCATATTGAACAGGACATTAAACGCGAGGAAGCTGATCTGGAAGACGACAGCGAAAGCATAATCACCGCGGAGCGTTACACCTATATTGATTCAATCATCAAGGACTGCATAAAATTAAAAAACAAAGGCAGTCTTACCATTTCGGATAAAATTGACAAGGTGGTCACAAACCGCGTTTTGGCGCTTCCGATTTTCGCGGCGATAATGTTTATCGTTTACTTTGTTTCGGTTACAACCGTAGGAACAATAGCGACCGATTGGGCCAACAACGGCGTGTTCGGCGAAGGCTGGCGCCTGTTTGGAACAAGCGTTTGGGTTCCCGGCGTTCCTGTTGTGCTGGGCAATTTTCTTAACGCCATTAACTGCGCCGAATGGCTGCAAGGCTTGATCCTGGACGGCATAGTGGCGGGTGTCGGCGCGGTGCTTGGTTTTGTGCCGCAAATGTTTATACTTTTTATCTTCCTCGCTTTTTTGGAAGCCTGCGGTTATATGGCGCGCATCGCGTTTATCATGGACAGAATTTTCCGCCGCTTCGGATTATCCGGCAAATCTTTTATTCCGATTCTTATCGGCACAGGTTGCGGCGTTCCAGGCATTATGGCGTCCCGCACGATTGAAAACGACCGCGACAGAAAAATGACCATTATGACGACAACGTTCATTCCCTGCTCGGCAAAATTACCCATCATCGCGCTGATTGCCGGCGCTCTGTTCGGCGGAACATGGTGGGTCGCGCCAAGCGCCTACTTCATCGGAATTGCGGCGATCATCTGTTCAGGCGTTATTTTGAAAAAAACAAAAATGTTTTCAGGAGATGTCGCTCCCTTTGTCATGGAACTTCCCGCTTATCACTGGCCGACCGTAACAAACATTCTGCGCAGTATGTGGGAACGCGGCTGGTCGTTCATAAAGAAAGCCGGAACAATTATTCTCCTCGCTACTATCATCGTCTGGTTCGCGTCCAACTTCGGATTTACGCAAGACGGCTTCGGCATGGTCGATATGGAAGAAAGTATTTTGGCGATATGCGGCAGGGCGATTGCCCACATCTTCACGCCTTTGGGTTGGGGAAGCTGGCAAGCCACAGTCGCCGCTCTCACAGGCTTGATTGCTAAGGAAAACGTAGTGGGTACTTTCGGCATACTCTACGGATTCGGCGACGTTGCCGAAAACGGCTCGGAAATATGGGGGGCGCTAACCGCGAGTTTTACCGCTTTAGCAGCGTATTCCTTCTTAGTGTTTAACCTGCTATGCGCTCCATGCTTTGCCGCGATGGGCGCAATTAAAAAGGAAATGAACAATATGAAATGGTTTTGGGCGGCAATAGGCTACCAGTGCGGCCTGGCATATATCGTGTCCTTGTGTATTTATCAATTTGGAATGCTGTTTTCAGGTCATTTTGGGTTTGGAACAGTTATAGCATTTATAATAACGGCGGGATTCTTGTATATGCTGTTCCGTCCTGCGATTGGACGGAAATAATGTTTAGAGGAGGAATGTATGAGCGCTTTTTTATCAAATAATTTAGGGACAATTCTTACAGGACTTGTTTTACTTGTGATTGTTACGGCGGTTATCCTCAATATATATTGGAATAAGAAAAAGAAGCCTGCGGGAAAATGCGCCGGATGCCCCTGCGGATGCGGGGGCGGTTTATCCTGAAAAGCCTGAAAAAATAATTATTTTCCCTTATTCAGCTGAAAATTATACATTTTTATGATATAATATTATGGTAATATATAGACAAGAATTCCTGTGTTTACATACGGGACTAATAAAGAGTTTTTTAGGGGTTTTTTATGAAGATTAAAACTAATTTAGTTATTATTACTTTTACTGTTATATTCATTCTTTTTGCGGCAGGATGCGACGAGGATAAAGCGGATTCATCAACAGATTCAACCGTTACCTCTGTTACAATAAGCCCCGCAACCGCGTCTGTGGCAAAAGGTTCAACCAAAGACTTTACCGCAACGGTTACGGGAACCGATAAACCCAAACAAACCGTTACATGGTCAATAGTCGAGACAAATAAAAATTCCGGCACTACCATTAACACAAGCGGTAAACTTACCGTAGCCGCCGCTGAAACTCTTTCAAAACTTACCGTAAAGGCAACCTCAACTGAGGATAAAACAAAAAGCGGAACGGCAACTGTTACGGTAACTGCCGCAGGTTCCGGTTCCGGAGCCAGTTTCAACGGCGTAACGTGGACTAACGCAGACTTAAACTCCGGATGGCAAAAAACGGCGCAAAATGGTCCTTATGATGTTGAAATGTGGAATGAGAAAAAGCAGGGAACCGCAAGCATGACGCTTGGAGTCGACGGGACTTACAAATGCAGTTGGGACGGTATTAACAACGTATTATTCCGCGCCGGCAGAAAGTACAATAAAACACAAACTCATTCACAAATCGGCGTTTTTTCCATTGAATATGAAGCTCCTGTATTTAATCCCGGCACCACAAGCGGCAGTAGTAACGCTTATCTTTCTGTTTACGGATGGGTATCAGGCGGTTCATCTGATACTTTAATAGAATATTATATCATAGAAGCCAAAGGTGAATTTGATCCTGGAACCGCTAAAGAAGCGACTCAGGTAGGACCTTCCGGAGGTGTAACAATTGACGGCGGAACTTACAAGCTTTATACAGTACCAAAAACAAACGCGCCTTCCATTGAAGGGGATAAAAATTTTGTGCAGTATTTTAGTATCCGAACTTCAAATCGTACCGGCGGAACAATATCCGTTTCAGAACATTTTAAAGCGTGGAATTCCGCCGGATTGACAAGCATAAACGACGGTAAATTGTACGAAGTAGCGTTAAAAGTAGAATCCTACGGCGGAACGGCCGGAAAATCTAAAGGGAACGCGGAAATTACCAAAAATATACTTTCAGTAAACAGCGTTCCAATAAAATAGATAGACTGCTTTATGGGTTACCCGCGATAAAGCCGGTTTCAGGATAAACCGAAAAACCGGCCGGTAACGCCGAAATTAATTTTCTCTTGACTTGTCTGTCCCAAAATGACATCATTTTATATGAATAAAAAACAATCTATAAATACATTAAAAAACCATCTATCGCGTTCTTATCTTCTTGTTCTTGTAGTCGTTCTGGCGTTTTCGCTGATGGTTGTCTTAAGCTCCAAATTTATGACTGATATTGTCCGTAATCAGCTTGCTTTTAACGCAAAGATGGAGCTTGACCTTCTTCAGAACAGTATCGAATCAGAGCTTAAGGAACTGCCCGGCACAACCAGGTATAACATTGATTTTGCAAGAATCAATCAGCATATCATCAACGAGAATGAAGGCAAGAAATGGTTCGGAATCCTTTTAGACAAAGATCTAAAATTTCTTTTCCATATTAAACCGGAACTTGAAGGCACAAAATTTGAAGATATGAACAGCGATACCGCGAAAGCGATTGCCGAATTGAAATTAGGACATGACATTTCAGAGTTCAAAATGAGAAATTATGAAAATGTTCACTCAATCACTTTCTTAAGAAAAATGGAAAACGGCTGGTATATAGGCATTGTAACGCCTGAAAAAAATTATTTTTCGGAAGTAAGAAGGGTAAGGATTATCCTCACAATCCTGGGAGCCGCGCTGTCTGTAATTTTCAGTATTATCATGATTCGTATTACCAGAGGAAAAGAAAAAGCCGACGAGGAAAAACAAAAAGCTAACGCGATGTTAAAAGAAACGGACGGCCTTATTGAAAATATCAATGTTATGCAAAATATTCTTAACAACCTTGACGCGATAATTTACATTACCAATCCCCATTCAGGAGAAATAATATTTATTAACGACAATTCAAAAAAATATTATAATGTAACCGACGATTGCATAGGAGAGCTCTGTTATAAAGTTTTTCAGAAAGGAGCGAACGCCAGATGCGATTTCTGCCCATGTAACAGGCTTAATAAAGACACGGATAAAGTTATTGAATGGATTGAATTCAGCGCGGTAACAAAACGCCGTTACCGTAACTCGGCTTGTTATATTTCATGGCCCGGAATCCAAAGGGCGCTTCTGCGGTATTCAGTTGACATAACGGAACTGTTTGAAGCGAAAGAACAGGCGGTTATGGCGAACCGCGTTAAAAGCGATTTCCTCGCGAGGATGAGCCATGAGATACGTTCGCCGTTGAACGTTATTTTGGGCATTATCGAAATGCAGCTTGAAAAAGAACTTCCGCCCGATACTTTGGAAGCGCTTGACAGGGTGCATAGCTCAGGTTATCTGCTTCTTAACATAATCAACGATATACTAGACCTTTCTAAAATTGAATCGGGAAAAATGGAATTAACGCTTGTTAATTATGATGTTTCTAGCCTAATTAACGATACGGCTCAGCTTAACCTCATGCGTTTCGGAGGCAAACCTATACAATTTATATTAAAAATTGATGAAAAAACGCCCGTGAGATTATTCGGCGACGATTTACGCATTAAACAAATATTGAATAATCTTCTCTCAAACGCGTTCAAGTACACAGACTCAGGGCGGATAACGCTGTCGGTTTCCGTCGAAGCCGCTTCTGCAATCAATTCTATAATTCTTGTTTTCCGCGTAAGCGATACAGGGCGCGGGATGAGCAAAGATCAGGTAACAAGACTTTTTGAGGATTATGCCCGCTTTAATCTGGAAACAAACCGCCAAATCGAGGGTACAGGCCTTGGTATGAGCATAGCAAAAAACTTTATTGAGATAATGAAAGGCAGTCTTAAAGTTGAGAGCGAACCCGGCAAAGGCTCAACATTTACCCTCAGACTGCCTCAAGGTTATGTAAACTCGACAGTGTTAGGCAAGGAAGGCGCCGCGAGTCTTCAGCAATTTATTGTTGAGAAAAAAATAAAACAAAAAAGAACGCGGCAAGGCGAACGGGAATATATGCCGTACGGTAAAATTTTGGTTGTAGACGATATGGAGCCGAATCTTTTTGTCGCGAAAGGACTTCTCTCCCCTTACGGAATATCAATTGATACCGCATTAAGCGGAAAAACGGCGATTGAAAAAATAAATAACGGACTTGTTTATGACATTATTTTCATGGATCATTACATGCCTGAAATGGACGGGATAGAAACGACAAAAGCCATTCGCGCTCTCGGATATAAAGAACCGATTATCGCACTTACCGCTAACGCCTTGGTCGGGCAGGCTGAAGTTTTTATGGCAAACGGTTTCGACGGGTTCTTGTCCAAACCGATTGATACGCGCCAGATCAATTCAACTTTGAACAGATTGATCCGCGACAAATACCCGGCCGAAACTATCGAAGCCGCCCGCCGGCTTAAGAAAAAGCTTGAGAAGGGAGAAGGCGCCGAACCGCTTGATTTAAGCAAAATAAAAGCTCTTGTTGTAGACGATTTCCTTCCGAATTTGAGCGTGGCGCAGGGTATGCTGCTGGAATACAAGATGCAGGCAGACGGTTTAACAAACGGACACGACGCGGTTGAGCGAATAAAAAGCGGAGAGCCGAAGTACGATATTATTTTCATGGACCTCATGATGCCGGAAATGGACGGCATAGAAACAACAAAACAAATACGCGCCATAAATACAAAATACGCCAAGACCGTGCCGATAGCCGCTCTTACGGCAATTATAACAGCCGAGACCGCCGAACAGGAAAAAATGCTTTTGAGTAACGGTTTTCAAGCCGTTTTATACAAACCTTTAAGCGTCGCCAAGTTAGACGCCTTTATTAATGACTGGATGAATGATAAAATACAGGGAATAAAGTCCCCCGAAGAAAAGGAGAAAGATATGGAAATTGACATACCGGGAGTAAACGCAGGAAGAGTAAACGAGCTTTACGGCGGCAGTATGAAAATTTTTGTTCCTGTATTACGTTCATATCTTTCCGTTGTTCCGGAAGCTCTGGAAAAAATGAGCGTTGTTACAAAGGAAACATTGGAAGATTATACGATTAAAGTACACGGCGTAAAAAGCTCCAGCGACAGCATCGGCGCGGAAGAAGCGCGGAAAATGGCGCTTGAACTTGAAGCGGCGGCTAAAGCCGGAGACTTTGCAACGATATCCGCAAAGAATGAGACTTTAATTAAGTATGTGAAAGAACTTTTGGTTAACGCTGAAAAGTGGCTGACGAAGGCGGACGGAAAATAATTTTTTTGCTCCACCCACACCCTGCGGGTGCAGAAGATTGTTCCCCAGGGAGGATTTGGGGTTCCGGTCGCGTACTTCCTGTCCGCTCCCTCCACCCCCGCCTGCGTGCTCCCGGCGCATCCATGCGCCGACACTATTTGTCAAAGCTAGCGCTTTAGCATTATTCCGGGAGCACTCCGTTTCAAATCCTCAAATTAGTTGTTAATTATTTCTTTAATTTTTATTTAATAAATAAGGTGTGCTTTTTATTAATCTTTCCCCAGGGAGGATTTGGGGTTCCGGTCGCGGACTTCCTGTCCGCTCCCTCCACCCCCGCCTGCGTGCTCCCGGCGCGTCCATGCGCCGACACTATTTGTCAAAGCTAGCGCTTTAGCATTATTCCGGGAGCACTCCGTTTCAAATCCTCAAATTATTTGTTAATTATTTCTTTAATTTTTATTTAATAAATAAGGTGTGCTTTTTATTAATCTTTCCCCAGGGAGGATTTGAACCCCCACAAGCAGATCCAGAGTCTGCCGTGCTACCATTACACAACCGGGGAATATCGTACGATTTTATACTATAAAATTTTTTTATTGATGTCAACTATTCTACGGTGACGCTCTTGGCGAGGTTTCGCGGTTTGTCTATGTCCAGGCCTTTGTTGGCGGCTACATAGTACGCGAAAAGCTGTAACACTATGACCGATATCGACGGGGAAAATAAATCCGTCACTTCTGGGAGGGCGATGTGAAAGACGTGGTCGTTGGGTTCTACGGCGGGACAGTTGCCGATAAGCAGTACTTTAGCTCCGCGGCTTCTTACCTGTTCCACGTTGCTCATTATTTTGCCGTAGAGGGAGGCGCAGTTTGAGATTGCTACTACAAGAGTGTCCTCCTCTATCAGAGAAATCGGGCCGTGCTTTAGTTCGCCGCCGGCGTAGGCTTCGGAATGAATATAAGAAATTTCCTTGAGTTTCAGGGAGCCTTCCAGAGAGATGGCGTAGTCTATGTTCCGGCCGATAAAAAAAATGCTCTTGTAACCTACGCAGTCGGCGGAGTACTTTTGAATCGCGTCGACATGTTCAAGCATGCGTGTTACTTTTTCGGGCAGGGCGCTTATATCAGACAAAAGTTTCTGCTCCGCTTCTTTTGACAGTTTTCCCAGTTTAACGGCAAATCTTACGGCAAGGACGTATAACAATACAAGCTGGGCGGAAAAGGCTTTTGTCGTCGCTACGGCAATTTCGGGGCCCGCAGTTGTCAGCAGGCAAAAATCAGATTCCCTTGCAATGGTGCTGCCTACCACGTTTACAATCGAAAGCGTTACGGCTCCCTTTGATTTTGCCCCGCGCATCGCGGCGATTGTGTCAGCGGTTTCCCCTGACTGGCTGATTAATATCACAAGCGTTTTTTTATCTATAATCATTTCTCTGTATCGAAATTCGCTCGCGAGTTCTGTTTCTATCGAGGAAAAACCGCATAAACGCTCAAATACATATTTGGCTACTACCCCGGCGTTGTACGCGGAACCGCAGGCTGTTATTACAATCTTATTAAAGTCCGCGACATTGATATTATCAATAACGCTTTTGTAGTTATTGAGCGCCGAGCTTGTTGTGTCGCGGATTACTTTCGGCTGTTCCATGATTTCTTTGAGCATGAAATGCGGGTATCCGCCTTTTTCGGCGCTGTCCAGATTCCATGTTATTGTTTCAGGCTGTTTTTCAATGGGTTCTTTGTCTATATTATAAAATTGCACGCTGTTTTTCCTGAGAACGGCGATTTCCTTGTCGTTAAGATAATAAACCTTGTTCGTATGCTTTAAAACGGCGGGCACGTCGGACGCGATAAAATTTCCGTGTTCCGACACGCCTATAATCAGCGGGTTGTCTTTTTTAATCGCTATAATAAAATCAGGATCGTCGGCGCTCATTATGCCCAGGGCGTAAGAGCCTTCCAAAGAGTTTGAAACATGGACAACCGTGTCCAGCAAATCTCCGTTGTAATAATGCTCTGCAAGCTGGGCGACAACCTCGCTGTCGGTTTGCGAGTAAAAACTTACTCCGTGATTTTCAAGACGTTCTTTTATATTTTTGTAGTTTTCTATTATACCGTTATGAACAACGGCGATTTTATTTTTGCTTCCCACATGAGGGTGGGAATTTATATCGGAAGGTTCTCCGTGCGTAGCCCAGCGGGTATGGCCAATTCCCATGCGCCCTGTAAGATTCTGCCCCGAAAGTTTTTCTTCCAGCGCCGCTAGCCGTCCTTTTTGTTTTATCACGTCAAGGCCGTTTTTTCCGTAAATAGCGATACCGGCGGAATCGTATCCCCGGTATTCAAGTTTTTTAAGTCCCTCGACTATAATCGGAACGGCGTTCTCTTTCCCTACATAACCAATAATTCCGCACATGCAGGTATTTTATCATTTATTCGAAAAAAAATAAAGCCTGACCGCTTAAGCGATCAGGCTTTACATCAATTTTTATTTATTAATTTTTATTCATTATCCTGCAAGGCGTCGTATCCCTGCTCGCCTGTGCGCACTTTGATTACATTTTCAACGTCATAGACGAATATCTTGCCGTCTCCGATGTTTCCTGTGTAGAGCGCTTTCTTGATTGTGTCGATACAAAGCTGTAACGGCACTTTACAGATAACGACTTCGATTTTTACCTTCGGCAGAAGAGTGGATTCCAGCGGAATACCGCGATAGAATTCTTTGCTTCCTCTCTGCATACCGCAGCCCATAACCTGAGTTACAGTCATGCCGGTAATACCGATATGATCGAAGGCCGCTTTTAAAAGCTCGAACCTGTTCTGTTTTGTTACTACAACGACTTTTGTCATCTTCGCGCCTGGTTTCGAGTTGTTTACGACAGGAATCGCCACATTGGCGGGAACTTCCTTGTCGGTCAATTGTTTGGCGTCATCCTGCACAAAACCTACGGGTGTTATCATAAAGTCAGCGTAGCTGCTCGCTATGTTGTGTTCGGTAATATCCATACCGGCAATTTCTTCCGCTCTTGAAACGCGCAATCCGATTGTTTTCTTGATAATCGTAAAGATGATACCCATGGTTATAGATACCCATGCCGCTACAGCAACAACGCCGAGAGCTTGGATTCCAACCATCGACCATCCGCCGCCGTACGCCAAACCGAACAAATTAGGATCGTCCTGACTGCCGGGAAGCGCGAATACACCGGTAAGAATTGTTCCCGCCGCTCCGGCAAGACCGTGTACTCCAATCGCTCCGACAGGATCGTCAATCTTTATTACTTTGTCGACAAATTCAATTCCGAATACGATTACAAACGCCGCCGCGACACCGATGCAGAATGAGCCGAACGGTGATACAGCGTCGCATCCCGCAGTAATAGCGACAAGACCGGCAAGAGCGCCGTTAAGTGTCATTGACACATCCGGTTTTTTATAGCGTATCCATGTAATGAACATGGTAAAGACAGCCGCGGTCGCGGCCGCGAGGTTAGTTGTAACGAAAATCTTACTGGCGGATACGATATTATCTCCTGTCATGGAAGTAGTAGAACCGCCGTTAAAACCGAACCAGCAGAACCAGAGAATAAAAACGCCGAGAGCGCCGAGCGTTAAGCTGTGTCCCGGAATAGCGCGCGATTCGCCCGTTTTGGAATACTTGCCGATACGAGGACCGACAATTGCCGCGCCGACAAGAGACGCTACGCCGCCTACCATGTGTACAGCGGTGGAACCGGCGAAGTCATGGAAGCCGAGATCTGAAAGCCAGCCGCCGCCCCATATCCAGTGACCGGAGATGGGATAAATCAAAGCGCTGATAAGGAAACTGTACAGACAGTAAGCCGAGAACTTTGTCCGCTCCGCCATCGCTCCCGAGACGATTGTCGCCGCTGTCGCGCAGAACACCGTCTGAAAGATCAGAAGAGCCATCGTGGGGAATGTGTCGTCGTAATTCCCCCTGACCATAAAGTCAATAGTGCCGATAAATTTACCGGTACCGAACATGATCCCAAAACCTACCAACCAGTAGGTCGGGGTGCCGATTGAAAAATCCATCAGGTTTTTCATGATGATATTTCCGGCGTTCTTTGCCCGTGTAAAGCCTGTTTCTACCATAGCGAAGCCCGCTTGCATAAAGAATACAAGGGCGGCGGCTATGAGTACCCACATGGTGTCAACTGACGAAAAATCCATAAAATCCTCCTATAATTTTTTATAGCGTGAGTTAAATCACGCTGTACAGTATCTGACCATAAGACGGTAACGGCCAATATTTCTTTCCGACAAGCGTTTCAAGCTCGTCAACGGTAAGACGCAGTTCCACCATCGCGGTAAAAACTTTCTCCCTGTAAAAACGAGCGTGAGACACAATGTCCCTTTCATCTTTTGTCTGCAATACGGCGTTTTCAAGCTCGGTAAGTTTTTTAAGAAGATCCGCCGAAAGTTTTGAAATATTGCTTATTAAATATTCTTCCAGCGAAGAATCATAATAACCAAGCGCTTTCTTCTGTTGAAGAAGCTTTGTTAAATCTTTCTGATAACTGAGAGTGGCGGGGAAAATGTCTCCCTTGACCATATCCACCATGGTAAGCGCTTCTATATGGACTGTTTTGCAATACGCTTCCATAAGTATTTCATAGCGCGAGTGAATCTCAACGTCGGTAAAGACATGGTGCTTGGTAAACAGGTCTACGCTCTTTTTGGAAATAAATTCGGGCAGAGCGTCCACTGTGGTTTTCAGGTTGGACAATCCGCGCCTTTGCGCTTCGACTACCCACTCTTCTGCGTAGTTGTTGCCGTTAAAAACAATCCGCTTGTGTTCGGTGATTGTCTTCTTTATTAAAGCCGCGAGGTCTCCCTTAAAGTTTTTCGATTTCTCAAGCTCGTCCGCGAACTGACGCAGAGACTCGGCGACAATTGTGTTTAACACAATGTTCGGTCCGCTGATTGAGAAAGCCGAGCCTAACATGCGGAATTCGAACTTGTTGCCCGTAAACGCGAAAGGAGATGTGCGGTTGCGGTCTGTTGTGTCTTTGGGGAAATGAGGAAGGACTGATACGCCGATTTCCATTTCGTGTTTTTCTTTGTTTTTATAGCCTTTGCCGGACTCAATCGCCTCGATAATTTCCGTTAATTCCTCGCCAAGGAACATTGATACGATGGCGGGAGGCGCCTCGTTCGCGCCGAGACGGTGATCGTTTCCTGCGCTCGCTACCGATACGCGCAAGAGATCCTGATACTCGTCTATGGCTTTAATAACCGCTACAAGGAACAGAAGGAACTGCGCGTTGTCGTTCGGTGTGTCGCCGGGTTCAAGAAGGTTTATGCCTGTGTCGGTGCTGATTGACCAGTTGTTGTGCTTGCCGCTGCCGTTAACGCCGGCGAACGGTTTTTCGTGAAGCAGACAGGCCAGGCCGTGTTTGTTCGCGATGCTTTTCATAAGTTCCATAGTTAACTGGTTATGATCCGCGGCGATATTTGTTGTGGAGAAAATAGGAGCCAACTCATGCTGAGCGGGAGAGACTTCGTTATGCTTTGTCTTGGCGTATACGCCGAGTTTCCAAAGTTCTTCGTCAAGCTCTTTCATAAAAGCCGAAACGCGCGGTTTAATCGCGCCGAAATAATGATCCTCAAGCTCCTGTCCTTTAGGCGGCCTTGAGCCGAAAAGGGTTCTGCCGGTATAAATTAAATCCGGGCGCTTAAGATACATTTCTTTATCGATAAGGAAATATTCCTGTTCCGGGCCAACCGTAGTAAGAACGCGCTGCGCCGACGTGTCTCCGAAAAGCTTGAGTATGCGGATAGCCTGTTTGCTGATTGCTTCCATTGAGCGGAGCAATGGGGTTTTCTTATCTAGCGCTTCGCCCGAATACGAGCAAAACGCCGTGGGAATACACAAAGTACCGTCTTTGATAAAGGCAAAAGAAGTTATGTCCCAAACGGTGTAGCCCCTCGCCTCAAAAGTGGCGCGCAAGCCTCCTGACGGGAAACTGGAAGCGTCAGGCTCGCCCCTGACAAGTTCTTTGCCTGAAAATTCCATAATAATTTTACCGTCGCTTGTCGGTGAAATAAAGCTGTCGTGCTTTTCCGCCGTAGTGCCGGTCATCGGCTGGAACCAATGCGTAAAGTGAGTCGCGCCGTTTTCAACCGCCCATTCTTTCATGGCGCTGGCGACAACATTGGCGACATCAAGCTCCAAATGCGTGCCTTTAGACATTGTTTTCTTCAACGCCTTAAACACATCTTTGGGAAGTCTGTCCCTCATAACCGTTTCATTAAAGACCATGCTGCCGAATAAACTGGGAATGTCACTCATATTCTTCTCCTCCAAATAAAATTTAAAAAGCGCTATGGACCGCAACCCACAGGACGTTAAGCCCTGAGTCTAAAGGTTCACAGCGCCTTTGCTGATTTTGACCCGCAAAAAACCCGGCAATTAACGTCCGGTAGTTTCCAACAGATCCTGTAAAAATCTTACTATTTTACAAAATTTATGTCAAGGGTATTTTATCCGCCGATTTTGGCGATTACCTCAACTTCTACCGAAACTCCTCTAGGCAGGGCCGAGACGGCGACGCAGGAACGCGCCGGTTTTCCGGTAAAAAATTGGGAATAAATTTCGTTAAAAGCGGCAAAATCATCCATATTTGTTAAAAAACAGGTGGTTTTTACGACCCGCGAAAAATCGCTTCCCGCCGCCTTAAGCACCGCCTCGATATTTTTCATTACCTGAGCGGTCTGCTCTCTTATGCCGCCGGGAACCGCCGCGCCCGTCTCCGGCGACAACGGAATTTGACCCGAGGCAAAGAGCAGATCCCCCGCGATAATACCCTGAGAATACGGGCCTATGGCGGCGGGGGCGGCGTCTGTGGAAATAACTATATTACTCATGATTCTAATCCTCCCAGTAAATAAGCAGTTTTTGGTTTGTAATATCCGAGTGTAATACCAAATTCGGCGTTTCGGCTATGTGTACCACGGAAGCCCATTTTTCTTCTTCGGGGCAGAACTCGGCGAACAGGTTTTTCCGCGATAAAATTTGCTCCGGACAGAATACGATGCCCGCTTCCCCGTCAAAAACGGCGGCGTAAAATATGTCGGATTCAACAATATCCTGGAAAAAGTGGCTTCCAAAGGACAATTCAGGCACTATGCCGGCCTTTGGATACGATACTTCGCACAGCGCCGCCATGTTGCACAATTCGCTGAAATGAACGGGAACCCCCAAAGACGGCGTAGTTGTCCCCCACCTGCCGGGCCCCATCAATAAAACCGTTTTGTCTTTTAATTTTTGGTTGACAATGCCTATTGTGCGCGCCGCCTGATATTTATCTTTATCGGGCAATTCAAGGTATTCCGTCGGTTTTACAAAAACTACATAGTCAAAGTGCAATCTGACATTGCCGCCCATAAAATCACCTGAAGAAGAGAAAAAAATCTGTTCCTGTTTTGGATTAGGAGCTTCCATAACCCTGCCTATTCCCTTTGTCTGCAAAGGGCGGCATTGCAGTAAGTTAAATCTGAACTCTCCGTCCGGATCAAAATTGGCGGTAAATTCAATATCTACAGGATAATTATACGCCGTACTTAATGTTGAAAGGACAGTTCGGACAAATTCGGGAAATTTGGTTTCCGTTAAAAGTTTTCTAAAATCGGGAATCCTAGGAATTGAATCGGATTTAATCCCAAGTTCCCGCATGCGTCTTACAGCCTCGGCATCCGTTGTAAAAAATATTTCTTTGTCTGTTTTTAAATCGCCGTCCGCAAGTTTTTCAAGCGGTGTTTCCGATAACGCGTTGTTTTTAAGATCAAGGACATCGGCTTTATGCTGTGAAAATTTTTTTTCATCTCCGTAACTTACAGGAGGCCCTTTATTGGGGCAATCAAGGGGAATAATCTTTGCATAATCGCCCGAGACCCGGTCTACCGCACGCGTGCCAAGCCCGAATACAAGACGAAGCATTCCCGCTTCCGGGTTCATGGTTTTTTCCCACACATATAAATTGGTGGAATTCCCTACTCCGGCGACATGAGGAAAAAATAATTCGTTGTAATGGTTGCCGGAAACGCGCTGAACAAGAATCGCCATCTGCTCGTCTTGGCTTGTCAGTCCCCGTCGCTGTCTGTAAGCGAGCGCGTCGTCATTCATGGTGCTGGCGTAGACTGTGCGGACAGCCTGTTCGAACGCCGTGTAACGCTCCTCGGGAGTGCCCTGATTTGCGCAAAAAACGCTTTCATATTTTCCCGCAAAGGCGTTGCCGAAATTATCCTCGCGCAAAGAACTGGAACGGACAATAATCGGCGCTTGTCCGTAGTGCTCAAGCATCTGTATAAACTGCTCCCTTATGTTATCCGGGAACCTGCCTTGAAGCATCTTTTCTTGTAATTCCTTAGCTACCGTAAAATACCCTTCCGTCGTTTTTTGTTTTATCCGCAAATCCCACAAGCCGTTATGCACAATGAAAGTATAAAAAATATCCGAGCCAAGATAATACGAGTCGTGAGGTTCCCAGTGGTTTCGCATAACTTCTCCGGCTTCTTTTTCCAGAATTTTCCTCGCAAGAAGCATGCCGACGCTTTTTCCGCCGATAAAACCCGTTCCTATTTCCCGTTCGGCTATATCAAGAATATCTCTAAGCGTAAAATATTTTACGATAAGATTAGTTATGCGCAATTCTTTGCCGATAATCCATCCCGCCAAAAGCTTCTTCATCTCTTCCTGAGATTTTTCGTCGCGTGTTAAATATGAACGCGCGTGATCAAAGGTGATATGCCAGTGATCCCTGGGGTGCCCTCCCCTGCTTACGCGCGAGAATAAAGTCGCCGCGTCCGCGCTGGAAGTAATCGAAACAGCCTTGTCTCCGTCAATCAAATGCGGAAAAAACATTGTCGGCGAATAGCGTTCCCAGACTTTAAGAGGGTGAATATAAAATTTATCGTCTACATTGTACACATCAAGCAAAAGCTGAGTGGTTTCGCGTATGCGGGCGATAGTGTCATGGGTATGCGCCCCACGGATAAGGGCGAAATAGGCGATAGTATCAAGAATAAATAAGAAGGGGCATGTGATACGGAAAAAATTGCCCACCATCATGTCGGAACACCAGCTTTCCAATAAGTCGCTTAAGCAATCGAACACATAAAAAGCCTTTAGTCCTTCCGCCGCGATAATGTCATGGACTTTCAGGGCAAACAACTCAAAGCCTTCGGAAGTATCAAGATTATAAACAACTGAAGGTTCGTTATCCGCCATTAAAGGGGCGTGGTTGCCGAAACGAAAGTAAACTAGCCTTCGCTCGTCTTTTTTTGCCTGCTTGATATAAGGCTCAAGCACCTTCAGGTAATCCTCGATGGACTGCACTTGCCAAACAACATTATCCCCGAGCCTTAGCATGTCTATGGCCTGATCCAGACCGGGCATCCCTGTGCTTACTGTTCTATCCAGCGGCATAATCCTTCCTGTCCTCTGCTCCCTCATAATTATCATAACGCTTTAATATCCCTTCCGCAACAATTCTTCTTGTAGAACGTATATCCATGGCCTGCTTTTCTATATAACGGTGAGATTCCTGCTCGCTCATTTTCATCATCGAAATCAACAGGCACTTTGCGCGATCAATTATCCGTATATCCTCGATTTTCTGCCTAAGCTGAGTGTTTTCATCTTGCATCCGTTTTAACCTGTTTTTAAGGGATTTTGCGAGCAATATCGCCGACCAGAAAAGGGCTTTATCCATCGGTTTAGAAATGGTTATAACTCCGTCCGCTTCGCAGGCGGAAGATACTGTATCGAAAAATTTGCTTTCAACAAGCAGAATTACCTGCGTTATGCCTTTGGATGCGGCGTACCGTGAAAACCCTTCGCCGAATTCATTGTTGTTTGGCATATTGACAATTATTAAATCGAAATCCTGTTTTATTAAAAGTTTGCGTGCGTCGTCCACTGATTTAAGGCAGGTAACATTGCGAATGGAAGCCGCCTTTAACATCACAGAAAAAAACGCGGCGTCTTCATCAGTGCTTGAAATTACAAGCGCGCTTTCCATAAAAAAATCGCCTGTCTAGTTCGCGGTATAAAGCTGTTTATATGGATTTTTTGCGTTAGGCTTTAACACATAGTAACGATCGTTCATAAGCTTCTTCGCGTCCATGCCGAACAGACCGGCAAATTCCGAGACATAAGGTTCAATTTCTTTTAACTCATTGCCGTCCGCAACTTTTTCGGTAACCTGTTCCGGTAACCCGGAAAGTTCTTTATTCGTTCTAATAAAGATTCGTCCGCCGTGCATTCCGGTTCCGGTAAAATACCACACGGGAATATCTTCTTCCGAGCCGATACCAAGCACAACAATAAGCCCGCCGGCAAGATATTCGCCCAAAAAACTGCCGGCTTTGCCGCCGATGACTATCACGGGTTTCTTTTCCTTGTATTCCTTCATGTGGATACCGGTTCTGTATCCGGCGTCTCCCTTTACAAAAATACATCCGCCGCGCATGGCGTAACCGAGCGCGTCCCCCGCGTTGCCGTGAATGATTATCTTCCCGTCGTTCATTGTGTCGCCGACCGCGTCCTGCGCGTTGCCGTGCACTTCAATGATTCCGCCGTCAAGATACGCGCCGAGGGCGTTTCCGGGAGTTCCCTTTATCGTTATGTGCTTGCCGCTCATTCCGCAGCCGATATATCTTTGCCCGTAACAGTCTTCTATGTAATAAATAGTCTCTTTGGCGGTTTTTATCCGCCTGTTTAATTCCCTAAAATCAAAATTTTGCGCCGATATCATGATGCCGCTCCTCCTAATTTTACCATTCGATCTTCTTTCGTAAACGCCATAAGCCCCGGTTTTTCGCAAACAAGCGCGAAATCAATAGTGTTAAGCGGCGTTCGCTCGCGGATAAGGCTTGTATAGATCCCGGCCTTTTCCACATTGCCGATAAGAATATATCCGTTTAATTTATTGTCGCCGTGAAAAAGACGTTTAAAATCGCCTTTACTGTTATCTGTAAACGCTTCCCCGGTATAATTTCCCGCCGTAATCATGTGTAAGCCGAAAAATCCAATCGCGTTCATCGGGATTGCCTTATCAAAGCATGAACATTCGCCAATGGCGCCGCCTGCCATGTTGATCCCTGCGCTCTCGCCCTGCATGTAGGCGTTAGGCAAAAGCGCCATGATTTTACTCTGCCCGCTTGATACGTCAATCGTCTGCGTACAGTCGCCGGCGGCGTAAATGTCCTTTGCGGAGGTTTCCGATTTTTCGTTGACAACAATACCTCGTTCTATCTTCGCTATCCCGTTAAGAAGCGCCGTGTTAGGACGCACGCCTACCGCGAGAACAAGAACGTCAAAATCAATAGTATCGCCATTCGCAAACACGGCGGCGTTATTATTAAAACTTTTTACGCTTGCGGCAAGTTTGAACTCTACGCCCTCTTTTTCAAGATGAGTTTGAACGATTTTTGCGCCGTCGTCATCAAGAATACTCGACAAAATACGCGGGGCAAGATCAAGCACCGTTATGTGCTTTACTTTCTTATGGATTCCCTCGGCGCACTTTAAACCTATAAGCCCCGCGCCTATTATCAATACGCGCTTGTCTTTTCCAAGCATGGAATCAAGTTTCTTGGCGTCGTCAAGGCTCATAAAAGTACATTTGTCTTTTACGGAATCCAGTCCCTCAAAAGGCGGAACAAAAGGCGAAGAACCTGCCGCGACAAGGAGTTTGTCGTAGGGAATCTTTTTACCGTCCGCTAAAACAACTTTTTTTGAAGCGTCAATTTGCGTTACGGTTGTGTTTGTAAGCAAGGTACAGTTATTGTCCTTGTAAAAATTGTTACTTCGGTATTTCATTCCTTCTTCGGTAACTTTGCCTAACAGCAGATATGAAATGAGAGGGCGCGAATATGTATGGTACGGTTCGTTGGTTAAAACGGTAATTTCTCCCTGTTTATCTATTTGCCGTATGCCTTCAACAGCCCCAATACCGGCCGCGGAATTGCCTATTATAACGTATTTCATTGCTATCCCCTTTCCTCAAAAACAATAGCGTTGTTGGGGCAGCCCTTTACGCACGCCGGAGTTCCGGTTGAGGTGCTGACGCACAGCTCGCATTTTTGCACTGCGCCGTCCTGCGACGGAGACACAGCTCCGTACGGACAGCTTAAAATACAGGTAAAACAACTGACGCACTTATCCTTATTTATTTGAATTACGCCGTCGTTAATTGTAAGAGCGCCCGTTATGCATCCTTTGACGCACAAAGGAGTTTTGCAATGCCTGCAAGATACGGCAAAGCTGATGCCGTCTTTTTCCTCTATGCGGATCTTCGGGTTTATCTTTATGCCTTTTAACGCCCGCGCCATGTCTCTCTCGCTTGTCGCGGCGAACGCGCAGTAATACTCGCAAAGATGGCATCCTAAGCACCATTTTTCGTTTACATATACCCTTTTCACTTTTTACCCCTGCAAAAAAAAGCGCCGTGGACCACAGAAGCCCACAACGCCTTTTCTGTTCTACCATAAAATTACCGTTTTACGGCATATTTGTCAAGGTGAAGTTATTCAACCTTAAACTTGGAAACCTCTTTTAACAGGGTGTCAATGGCGTCGCGGTTCTTTTGGGTCATATCGTTGACATTATGCACCGCCACGTTTACCTGATCCGCCCCGGTCGCCATCTCGTTAGTGCCGCCGGTTATCTCCTGCGTTACCTTTTCAAGGTTCTGGCTTTCCTTCATTACTTCCTGGCTGCCGTTAAGCATTTCCTCGGAACTGCTCTTTACGTTCTGGGTTATCTCGTTTACGTTGCTTATGCCCTGCAAGACCTGCTTGCTTCCCTCGCTCTGCTCTTCCATCGCGTTGCGGATGTTCTCTTCCTGCTGGGATACCGTCTTTACGCCCGAGTCAATCGACTCGAACCTTGTAAGCACGTTTTCGGTGGATGAGGTTATCTTGTCTATAGATTCCTTTATCTTCTTCAAAACAGTGCCGATTGTCTTTGACTGCTCGCTGGAACTCTCGGCAAGTTTTCGGATTTCGTCGGCTACTACCGCGAAGCCCTTGCCCGCTTCCCCCGCGTGCGCCGCCTCAATAGCCGCGTTCATCGAAAGAAGGTTTGTCTGGCTCGCTATGTTTTCCATTACCGCGTTAATTTCCAAAAGGCCTTCCGACTCGCGGGAGATTTCCTGAATGTCCGTAGACACTTCCTGCAATCCGCTGCGTCCTACTTCGGAAGCTTCCTGCAATGTCTTCACGTTGGCGGCGTTGCTGACAAGAGTGTTGGTTACGGAACTGATATTGGCTACCATCTCCTCGATGGCGGATGATGCCTGCGATACGCTCTTTGCCTGGTTCTCTACATGGTCGTTAAGCTTGTTGATGTTCGCTATTACCTGTTCCATTGTGGCGTTGGTTTCCGTGACGCTTGCGCTCTGGTTAATGACGCGGCTCTTTACGCCCTGGATGTTCGCTGTAATCTCGTTTATCGCCGCCGCCGTTTCCGTCATGTTGCTGGACAGATCGTTTCCGATATCCGCCAATGTATGCGCCTGCTTTTTAATGACAAGAACAAGGTCTTTGATCTTTGAAATCGTCTTATTGAAATATTTGGCGAGGTCGCCCACTTCGTCGTCGGAACTGACCGCGATACTCCGGGTCAAATCTCCTTCGCCTTCGGAGATGTCCCTGAGAGTTTCGGATACCAATACAATCGGGGCTGTAGTGGTGCCTAAGACAATGTAGATAATTATTACCGCCACTACGATGGCTATCGACGCCATAATAATGACAAAATTTCTCAAAGCGTTAACGTCTCTCATGATGTAAGTCTCGGTTGAGCCGATCATTACCGACCATGTTGTGGGAGAAGCCCCTATCGGGATATTGGCGATGGCTATTTGAAAGTTTTCATGCATT
>Ga0268262_10001346_pt1 | contig 30703 bp, 25 predicted proteins | sample TergutNc150P3_FD_190354 | JGI IMG/M metagenome (GOLD analysis project Ga0268262, IMG submission 190354) | Nasutitermes corniger P3 segment gut microbial community from laboratory colony in Florida, USA - Nc150 P3 (SPAdes) (version 2) | ecosystem: Host-associated > Arthropoda: Insects >... | reverse complement strand
TGAAAAGTCCCCTTTTAAATTTACAAATAAACCCTTTTGGCAGGATATGACGGGCATGGATTGGCCATATACCCCCGCCGGTCTTGAGAGGCAACTTCTTTGGATAGCGGAAATTTCTAAAGGCGCGTTCGGCAAGGCTGAGATACCGATTTATATTACTGAAAATGGCAGCGCCTACGAGGATACCGTTTCCGCTGATGAAAGAATACATGATAAGGAAAGGGTTAAATACCTTAAAGATCATCTTGCCGTTTGCGCGGATGTTATAAAGAGGGGAGTTCCCCTGAAAGGGTATTATGTCTGGTCGCTTTTAGACAATTTTGAATGGTCTTATGGCTATACTAGACGTTTTGGCATAATTTATGTTAACTTTAAAACATTAAAACGCATTCCCAAAGACAGCGCGTATTTTTTACGCGACACAATAGCCGGATATGGAGATTTATAAGGAGGATAGATATGAGAACAATAGCTGAACAAAGGTATTCAAAACTGGGACAAAAAGTTATTATGGCGCTTCGCTCCCGCAATTTTGACGCTTTTTATTTTGATGACACGGCCGAAGCGGCGGAAAAAATTATTTCCCTAATACCCAAAGGTCATCTGGTTTCCTGGGGCGGTTCCCAGACGATGCTTGATCTCGGTATTCAGGAGCGTCTTGAGAAAGAAGGCTATAACCTGCTTGACAGGGACAAAGCCTCCTCCCCTGAAGAGCGGATGGAGAGGATGAGGAAGGCTCTGTTATGTGACACTTTCCTGTCAGGGACAAACGCGATCAGCGAGGACGGTCAGCTTGTAAACATTGACGGTTACGGCAACCGTGTCGCCGCGATGACTTTCGGTCCCAAGCAGGTAATTGTAGCCGCCGGCATGAATAAAATCGCCAAAACTTACAAAGACGCCGTTGTCCGCGCAAGAACAATCGCCGCCCCCCTTAACATACAACGTTTCCCAAACTTGGAAACCTCCTGCTCTGAAACAGGCTCATGCGGGGACTGCCTAAGCCCTGATACAATCTGTTCCTTTCTTGTCACGACACGCTTCTGCAAACCGGCGGGTAGAATTAAAGTTATTTTAATTGGGAAGGATTTAGGGCTTTAATAGTTAAGATATTTACCACGAACCACACGAACAGCGACAAGCTTTGTGCTAAAAGTTCGTGGTGTTCGTGTGGTTCGTGGTTAAAATTTGTTTACGCCGCGTTAATCCGAATCGCCCTTTTCTGGGTCTCGGCGCGTTTTTTAATTTGCAAGTTCAGAATGCCGTTCTTGAAAGCCGCGTTTACAGCTTCGGGATCGGCGTTTTCAGGCAGTTTGAAAGAACGGGTAAAAGAGCTGATCTTCCGCTCGCGGAGAATGTAAGTCCCGTTGTTTTCATTGGTCTTTTTCTCTTCGCGCGCATCCTCTTCTTTGGAAGAGATTGTCAGGCTTGAGCCGTCTACGTGAACTTCTATGTTCTTTTCATCATAGCCAGGCAGTTCCATGTCCAGAACATAGCTGTTCTCGTTTTCCTGAATGTCTACTGCGGGAATGTGATTGAACATTCTCGCGGCTGGAGCCAGAATTGAGTCCCCAAAAAAGGACTCAAAATAGCGGTCAAAATCGCTCAGGGCGTTTTGAATTGTGTTGGGGCGGTACATGGCTAATGTTTTCATGATTTTCTCCATCATATCCGGCGGGATAATTGCGGATTTAATGGTTCAACGAACCATCCCCCTTTCGGCGGGTTTCCGCTCGTCCTCGTCGATGTAAATTTACAAGCAAAAACCGTGCCAAGCGCAAAAACCATCGTTTTTCATATAATTTCATGCGAATTTCCCGTTTTTTAACTGATTTTTGGGTAAAAATGACACAGTGAATAAAAAATAGGCAAATTTTGTGTCAAATTGATACAATTATGCGTCAATTTATATATTTATTGAATTATATCGACCCATAAGCTATTCTAAATCAAGAAGGAGATTATCATGCAATATGGATATTTTGACGATAATGCGAGGGAGTATGTGATTACCCGTCCCGACACGCCTTATCCGTGGATTAACTATTTGGGCTGTGAGGATTTTTTCGGGCTTTTTTCCAACACATCGGGCGGTTATTGTTTTTGCCGCGACGCGCGGATGTTGAGGTTGACGCGTTACCGCTACAATAATGTCCCGATTGACGCGGGTGGGCGTTATTTTTACCTGCGCGATGAGGGCGACGTGTGGACTCCTTCATGGATGCCGATGAAATCCGCGCTTGACCGCTACGAGTGCAGACATGGAATGGGTTATTCAAAAATTTCTTCGGCGCGTAACGGATTGGCGTTTTTGCAAGTTTCATTCGTGCCGTTACACGACACTTGCGAGATACATAAGATTACGCTGACCAATGAGTCAAATATTGATAAACGCATAGATATGTTTTCTTTTATCGAATTTTGCTTATGGAACGCCAATGACGATATGACCAACTTCCAGCGCAATTTCAGCATTGGCGAAGTTGAGATTGACGGTTCGCGCATTTATCACAAGACCGAGTACCGTGAGCGGCGCAATCATTATGCGGTGTGGGCGGTAAATGTTCCAATCGAAGGTTTTGATACCGACAGGCAGACTTTCCTCGGTCTTTACAACGGTTTTGATCATCCGCAGGCGGTTTTTGAAGGAGAGGCAAAAAATTCCGTCGCTTCAGGGTGGGCGCCTGTCGGTTCCCATCACATCAAGGCGCGGCTTGCGCCCGGTGAATCTAAAACTTTTGTGTTTGTTCTAGGTTACTGTGAAAATCACGAGGATCAAAAGTGGGAGCGCCCGGGAGTGATAAATAAAAAGCCCGCGAATACGCTTCTTGAAAAATACGGTACACCGATTGATGCTGACAAGGCTCTTGCCGCGCTTAACGAGTACTGGAAAAGTCTCCTTGGACGTTTTACCGTAGACGCGGAAGATAAAAAAATGGCGCGTATGGCGGGTATTTGGAACCAGTACCAGTGTATGGTAACGTTTAATATGTCTCGCAGTGCGTCCTATTTTGAATCGGGCATCGGGCGCGGCATGGGTTTCCGCGATTCAAATCAGGACTTGCTTGGTTTTGTTCATCTTGTTCCTGAACGCGCCCGTTCCCGTATCCTTGACATAGCCGCGACGCAGTTTCCCGACGGCAGCGCTTATCATCAGTACCAGCCGCTTACAAAGAGAGGCAACAACGAGGTTGGCTCCGGTTTTAACGACGACCCCCTGTGGCTCATCTGTGGAGTGGCGGCATACATCAAGGAGACGGGCGATTACGGCATTCTTAATGAAAAAGTTCCGTTTGACAATAACGATGCGTTAGCTGACACCCTCTTTGTCCACTTAAAACGCTCTTTCGATTACACCGTAACGCACGTCGGGCCTCACGGCTTGCCGTTAATTGGACGCGCGGATTGGAATGACTGTTTGAACCTTAACTGCTTTTCCAAAACGCCCGGCGAATCTTTCCAGACCACCGCCAACTATGAAAGCGGCGTAGCTGAATCAGTCCTAATAGCGGCGATTTTCGCGTTTACCGGCCCGGATTATGCCGAAATTTGCCGCCGTACTAACCGCGCCGAAGAAGCCGAGTACGCGGAAAAAGCAATCGCTAAAATGATTGAGGCTATTGATCAACACGGTTGGGACGGAGGCTGGTTTCTTCGCGCTTATGACGCTTACGGCAAGAAAATAGGCAGCCATGAATGTGATGATGGAAAAATATTTATTGAATCAAACGGTTTTGCGGTAATGGCGGATATTGGCATTAATGACGGACGTGCGCGGAAAGCGCTTGATTCCGTAAAAGAGCATCTTGAATCACCTTATGGCATTGTGCTTTTGCAACCCGCTTACAAAGACTATCATCTTGAGTTAGGTGAAGTTTCTTCCTATCCGCCCGGCTACAAGGAGAACGCGGGTATTTTCTGCCACAACAATCCGTGGGTTACGATAGCGGAAACAAGGCTTGGAAGGGGGAATCGCGCGTTTGAAACTTACGCGAAAATTTGCCCCACCTACCGCGAAGACGACAGCGATTTGCGCCGATTGGAGCCGTATGTCTACGCGCAAATGGTAGCCGGTAAAGACGCGGTTCGTCACGGAGAGGCAAAAAATTCATGGCTTACGGGAACCGCGGCGTGGACTTTTGTCAGTATTTCGCAGTATATTCTTGGAGTGCGCCCCGTCTTTGACGGCCTTATGATAGACCCGTGTATTCCTTCAAGCATGAAAGGTTTTACCGTTACCCGACATTTCCGGGGCGCGGATTATCATATTACCGTGGATAACGGCGCGGGCGTGGAAAAAGGGATAAAGTCTATTATGGTTGACGGTAATTCTCTGGAAGGTGAGGCGTTGAAAAAGGCGGTATTGCCCGCGTTTGGCGACAATAAGACGCATAATATTATTGTAACTATGGGTAATTAATAACGAATAGCGAAACAAGAAAAGGGGATTTATGCATTATAAGAATTTTTTAACGGTTACTTATGCGCCCGCAGGTTATCTGAATGATAATTCGCTTGAACAGATAAGGGCGGACATTGAAAAAGTAGGCAAATATATCAAACTTGATAAAATCTATCTTGAAACTTACCGCTCTGAAATACTTGTCGAGCGAAAAAAGATGGAAAAAATTAAGTCGCTGTTTATTGAAAAAGGCTACTCCGTATCAGGCGGCATAACAACGACGGTAAAAAGCACACTGATGGGCAGTATGTGTTTTACAGACCCGGAAAACCGTAAAAGGCTTGGAGAAATTGCCGCCTACACTGCGGAAGTTTTTGACGAATTAATACTGGACGATTTTTACTTTACCAATTGCCGCTGTGAATCATGCATAAAAGCGAAAGGAGACCGCGATTGGGCGACTTTCCGTCTTGCGCTGATGAACGATATTTCCGAGAATGTGATAATTAAAAACGCGAAAGCGGCGAATCCAAAAGTAAATTGTATTATCAAGTACCCAAACTGGTACGACAGTTTTCAGGCTAACGGTTATAACCTTGAAGACGAATCAAAAATGTTTGACATGATCTACACTGGAACCGAAACTCGCGATCCCCATTATACTCATCAAAATTTACCGCGTTATTTAAGTTTTTTCCTTCCCCGCCTGCTGGAGCACATAAAGCCGGGAAAAAACGGCGGCGGCTGGTACGACCTTTTTGAATGTTCTCTTGAAGACTATGTACAGCAGGCGTATTTAACTTTATTTTCAAAATGCCGCGAACAGATGCTGTTCTGTTTTCCGTTACTCGTCAACGCCCCACTTTACGCCGCCGCAGTAGGGGCGTTTTATGACGAAGCGGATTTATTCATCGATAAGATTGGAGAGCCTGTGGGCGTTGCCTGTTACAAGCCGTATCATTCTTACGGAGAGAGGCTTCTTCATGAATTTATAGGAATGTGCGGCGTTCCCCTTGATCCGTATCCTTATTACCCGGCTGACGCGAAGACGGTATTTCTTACTGCGGACGCCGCATGGGACAAAGAAATTGTCGATAAGATAAAACAAAGTCTTTTAAACGGAAGCAAAGTTTTTATTACAAGCGGACTGTATGAAAATTTGGCAAGCCGGGGAATAGGGGATATACTGCCGCTTGAAATTACAAACAGAAAAATAACTACTGACGTTTTTACAAATAGCGCTTTTGGAAGAGGCAACTGCGGTTATGTGAAAGCCGTCGCTCCCATAACTCTTCCCCATGTCGCCTACAATGAAAATGATATATGGCCGCTTTCATCCGCGCTTACTCCCCATTCAAGCCACGCCCTGTTATTATGTGGCGCTTATGGCAAAGGCAGTCTCTATGTACTGACAATACCCGACTCATTCGCCGATTTGTACAATCTTCCCTCCGAGACACTCTCTCTTTTACGCAGGGAATTTAATTTGCCCATAACGTTGGAATGCGGCAGCCGTATATCGCTGTTCCCGTATGACAATGACACCTTTATTTTGCAGTCATTCCTTGACAGACCGGAACGTGTGCGCGTACGCATTAACAGGGCGGGAGTATCATTAGTACCGTTAAAAATGCCAAAAATGCGTCCTTTTGAAATTGTCCGTTCAAGGGAGAACGAAAGTATTTTTGACATTTACATAACGCCTGGGCATTATATGGTGTTTAAGATTGAATGAAACAAATTAATATTGATGTTCAGCGGGCATGGGTGATTATAAATAGGTGAATTTATGTTAATATTAATAATTTGTAATCAAAACTTCTTGTGTAGTTTTTTTATTTCTATCATTTGTGTGATAATTGGAATTGGCGTAATCTTTTGCAATATGATGAATTTTATAATTATTGCTTTTAATCCAATCTTTTAATAATTCGTTTGTTTTATTTTTATGCGTAAGTACATTTGATAATGCAAATTTTATTTTTCGTTTGTTTAATTTATTTAAAACGTCCAAAAGCTTTTTTTCTTGTTCTAAATTCCAACCTGTAAAGCCGCGCTTGCCGTCATTGTAGGTTCCAACTGTTATTAAATAAGGCGGGTCACAATAGACAAAATCATTCTTTGTCAATTTTGAAAGGTCGAACTTGTCAAAATCCTTTTTAGAAAAAACAATTTTTTTATTCTGTAAAACTTGGATAAATTTCAAGAGATTTGTTTTGATATTTTCGTTATAATGGCTGCGGTTTTTACCAAAAGGCGTGTTAAAATTATGTTCGCTGTTAAAACGGATTTGGTGGTTAAATGAAAAAAAAGATAATATCAGTAAATCCAAAGGATTTTTATTTTTGTTGTATTGCCTTCTTAAATTATAATATCCATCTGTATTTATAAGCGACAAGTTAAATTTCTTTATAATTTTTTCTATGTATTTAAATATATTATTTGCAGGTTCTTCCGTTAATACTTTATACAAATCTATTAGATAAACTAAATTGTCATTTAAAATTATTTTGTTTGCGTTGTTGTTTATACCGACATTAGCTCCACCGGCAAACAAATCAACAAAACGATTTATCTTGCAAGGAAACAATGGAATTATTTGCGGTAAAATTTTATATTTTCCGCCAATATAATTTAGCGGCGATTTAATAAAATCATCCATAACATTAACTCCAAAATGCAATTAAGTTCATAATTGCATTTTTAAAGATCTCAGGAGCTTTTACGCCGAGTATCAAATCGCCGTATTTACTCAAAATAAAACCGACTTCGACTTCAAGTTTTTCATTTTTATTATCCCCGCCGTATAAAACAACCGTGCGAACTATAGAAAAACTGGGATAATAATTTTTAACATATAGATTTTTAAACGCATCGAATAGCGAAAGTTGTTTAATACCTGTAAGTTTGTTTTTATACATTTCGCCTTCTATATTGATTATTTCATTACGGCTAACATCTAAAATCGTTAAATCCGGTAAGTTAATAATTTTGGACTTATCACCATTTTTATATTTTTCTCGGTCTGTGTATTTGTCTATGGTGATATGCTCATCCGAAGGAGTTATAAAATAACCTCGCTCACTACCGGCGTGATTTTCATAAATTGAATAACCGTCTGTAAAATTCTCAATAACCAGGTGAATAAAAATAGTGCCAATTTTTTCACCATCCATATCATATCGCCAATACTCTATATGCGGTGTTGATTTAGGTAATGTTAAACCGTCAAGTAAAATATCAATTTGATTTGCTATTAAAATAAATTTATTGTTAGATTTTAAATGACTTTGAGATAAACCGTGTTTGGTAATAATAATTTTTCCGTTCCAAGCTAGTTTTCGTAAGGTCGCCGAAATAATACTTAAAGCCCCAATGTTTGGATCATGCGCTAAATGGTCAGCCTTAACCAACCGACCGGATACGAAAATTGTGTCATCTTTTTTTATTATATCAATAGGAACATTGCCCTTTGGGGCTTTCCGCATTGAATTTTTATAGTCAATCAGTTCATCAACAGAAGAAAAAGGCTTAAAAATATTTTCATCAAGCTCTTTACCTAGAATTTCCACGCCAATAGTTAAAAGCATCCTTGTGCCTAAAATATTGGTTTCAGTCGGTGTTTCTTTTTGGTCAATTTTTAAGTTGTAAAGCATAACTTTCCGAACATGTGGGAAAAAATTTTCAAGATAAACAAACTTTGAACACCTTTGGTAAACGCCCGTATTTCGGCTCTCGCTGTCATCAGTTTTTGTTTCTTCAATTGCATAAACCGGTGTATCGCAGCTTGGGTTTGGTTTTTTATCTTGATAAAACACAAGGAAGTCTACAAAACTTGAATAACCGCTTACAATTTTGATATAGATTTTGCTTATTCTGTTACACTTAAAACCGACCAATTCATAAGTAAAAGCAAATTTTCTGTTTTCTAAAATAGGCAAAATTCGCAAATTATCAACAAAAGACGAAAATTTATTATCTATCGTAAATTTGTCTAAAATACGCTTTAAAACTTCGATCTTTGGGCGTTCTTCCGTCAATATCCACAAATTTTTTGATTCAATTTCAGACATATAAATTTATTATACCATAAAAGACAATAATTCTCTATAATTAGTGGTTCTGTTTTTTTTAATTTGTGTTATAATATTAGCATGAGTAAGGATTATATTAACCAAGTGAAAAATAAGGATTGTGTCAAAGGAATCGGCGATATGATTTCAAAAGGCATATTCGTTGATTTGGTTGTTGCCGATCCACCTTATGTTATTTCACGTGAGTCAAATTTTCACACAATGAAAGACCGTAAAAAGGCTAGAACCGGTACTAGTTTCGGAGCATGGGACGAAGAATTTGATAATACGGTTTGGATTGAAAAATCATTTGGTGTTCTCAAGGACGGCGGTTCTTTGATTGTTTTTAATGATTTTAAAAAAGTTTCAGATATTATCGTTATTGCGACTAAGGCTGGTTTTGAATTCAAGGATGTGATTGTTTGGGAAAAAACCAATCCAATGCCGCGAAATAGAGAAAGGCGTTATGTGCCATCTCTAGAGTTGATGATTTGGTTTGTGAAAAAGCAAAAAGCCAAATGGACTTTTAACCGCCAAGGTAGCGCTTATCAAAGCCCGATAATGCGTTATGCTTCTGAAAGTGGCGGCGCTTTTAAAAGATACCATCCGACACAAAAGCCGGTTAAGTTAATTGAAAATATTATCAAAATTCACAGCAACTCCGGCGAGTTAGTTCTTGATCCTTTTATGGGATCGGGTACAACTGCAATTTCCGCTTTGAATACCGATCGTAAGTTTGTTGGTTTTGAAGTAGATAAAAAGTATTTTGATATTTTATCAAATCGTATTGCAGAACAATCCTGTAAGAAAGTTAAAAAAGAAAAAATTGTCGTCCCAACCAAAGTCTTTGATGAAATAGAAGAAGAAAACAGCGAAATCGTCCGGCAATCTTTTTTACAATTTGCTTAGAAAATAGAATTACAAGTAAATATTAATTATAAATGTTTATAAGAAACGAAAGGTTTTTTAGTAAAACCGTTATCAAGGGCTTTGTATAGATAACGCGCAACAATAGAATTATATGGCGACCACTTTTCACATAAATGTATAATTTTAGATTTTATTGGAATTGACTTCATGTTGTAATACCATAAAAAAGCTTGAAGAAAAGCAGAATCTTCATAAGGCATTATATCTTCCCTTCCTAAAACAAACAGCAAAAACATTTTAGCTGACCAATTTCCCAAACCTTTTATCATAGTTATTTCTTTTATAATTTCATTATCAGATAATCTTGAGAATTTTCTCTTGTTGTATTTATTGGTACTATAATAATTTGTAAAATCTATTATACATTGAGCTTTACTTCGAGAAATACCTATAGTAAGCAAACGATTAAAAGAAATTTTCTTTATAGATTCAATATTTATTTTTCCAGATGGACATAATTTTACTAATCGTTCAATAAGAATGTCTGCAACTTTATTTGAAAGCATTTGACCAATAATAGTTTTAATAATAAAGCCATAGTAATCATTATCCAACCGGTAAGTTATTTCACCGACGAGATTAAATAAAATAAGAAACCTGTCATCATTAGCAATTAAGTATTTTATTGATGCTGATGACTTTGAAATTGTTATTTTCTTTTTCATATTTTTATATCTTATAATAACAACCTATAAACCATCTGTCAACGCTAATGTTTCCCCTATTTCTTTTAAATGAGATAAGATGTTCATTTTTATCTTCAATCTTATTATATAACATAATAAATATAAATTCACGCCAACGTCCGCGTACCAAGCGTCCTATGCGTCTCCTGCAACTGCTTGATAATCGGCAGCTTCTGTGGGCACTTTCCTTCGCAAGTGCCGCACGCTGTGCACTTTGAAGCGTCCGCGCTTTTTATCCAACTCCAGCCATTCATCATTTCCTTGTATGCGTCTTTCGCGTGTTCTTTCAACCCGTAGACGCGGTAGCGGTTCATTATTTCAAAAAGGTACGGAATATCTATGCCCGCAGGACATGGTTTGCAGTAATTACAACCCGTGCAGTAAAGTTTAGCAAGGTTTTTGTTTTCTTCCATCATTGTTTTAATGTGAAGCAGTTCGTCTTCCGTTAAATGGCCGGTACGTGATGCGATCTCAAAATTTTCTTCTAACATTTTTAAATCGCCCATGCCGGAAAGAGCCATGTCTATATTTTCATTTGCAAACACGAAACGCATAGCCATTTCTGCCGTGCTTGTCGATTTGGTTTTCAGTAAGCTTTGAATATTTTCGCTTGGTGCTCCAAGACGACCGCCACCGACAGGCCCCATTACAACAACGCCTAAACCTTTAGACTTAGCGTAAGCGATGTTCTCCTCGTTGGAACGGTCCAGCATATTGTACTGAACAAGAGTTGTTTCAAAGTGACCTGAATCTACTATTTTTTTATAATTTTCCGCCGCGTCGTGATACGAAAATGAAATGTGCTTGATAAGTCCCTGCTCTTTGGCTTTATATGCCGCTTCAAGAGGACCGAATTTTAATCCCTGCCATGACTCAAAACTTTTTAATGAAATGCCCCAAAAGTGATAAAAGTCAATGTAGTCCGTGTCTAGTTTTTTCAATGATTTTTCAAGCCGCTCCATCCAGTGATCGCCGTCCGCGTCTTCGATGGGGTTTTTTGTAGACAGATACACTTTGTCGCGGTAGCCCTTTAACGCTTTTCCTACCGCGTTTTCGCTTAACGATTCGCAGTAAAGTGGCGCGGTATCAACGAAGTTAATGCCCATGTCAAACGCCTTCTGCATTAGGGGGACGGCAAGGTCTTCGTTAACAATTTTCTTGCCGTCAACTTCTTTCATTGGTAGACGCATCGCGCCAAAACCAAGCGCGGAAACTTTTATGCCTGTTTTACCAAAGGTTTTGTAAATCATTAAAACCTCACATATCCAGAATTATCTCGTTCTCTGATTTCAATATCGAAGCGGAAATATAATTGTCTTTCATAGCCTCTCCATTGACAGTCAGTTTTTTACAGCCGCCTTCATGCCCGTCGGGGTTATTCACTTTTATGTTAAGTTTTTTGCCACGGAAAACTTTTTCCATTGTAAATGATTTCCACTCTGCTGGAATCGCAGGCGACAGACGCAGTCCGTCAATGTCGGGTCTCAATCCTAAAATGCCTTCCACGCAACCGACCATTACCGTACTTGCCGTGCCTGTCAGCCAGTGAACATGACTGCGTCCTTCAAATGGGCTGTCTACGCTTTCCGTAAATTGAGAGTAAACATACGGCTCCACAAGGCGCGTATCGGCAATTCCGTTTTGTGCGGCTGGACTGGATTCCAGATAATACTCAACGGCGCGGCTTCCGCGTCCAAGCAACGCTTCTGCGAGGATTATCCATCCCTGTGTTTGCAGGAAGATACCGCCGTTCTCTTTTGTTGAAGGGTTAAAGAGCAGGGCGAGTGCTCCGTCAAAAGCGTGCTTACGGTAAGATGGTGCCATAATGCGCGCGCCGTATTTTGTGTTTAACTCTTTATGTACTAAATCAAGTATTGATTTGCCGCGCACGTCATCAGCAAAACCGCTGATTACCGCCCAACTCTGCGGATTAAGCCAGATGTTCGCTTCGGGGTCATCCTTCTTTCCGACTGTAACGTCGTTTTCCGTGATGCCGCGCACAAAGCGGTCGTCTTTCCAGCAACGCTCTTCGATAATTTTACCGAAGCGGTTTTTTTGTTTTGTCATTTCTTTTTCTGTTGCGGAGTCTTTTTTAAATTTCGCAAAACGGATCATTATCTCAAACGCATAGTACAACTGAAAAGCGACAAATACGGAAACGCCTTTTGCTCCAAGGCGAAGGCAATCATTCCAGTCCGCATGAAGACCTGCGGGCAGTCCGTGTATTCCTAAATGGTTAAGTGAAAAGTCAATTGCTTTTTTCAGGTGGTTAAATAGCGTATCCTTACCCTTATCGGCGTAGGGAATTATTTCGTCTAACAGGGCGGTGTTACCTGTTTCCGCGACATATTTCCAAACGGTGGGGAATAGCCACAACGCGTCATCGGCGCGATAGGACGGGTGTCCCGTGCTTTTGCTGTAGGATTCGTCTTCGGGCTTGTCTTCGTGTCCGGGGTTGTGGTTGTACTTTACCAGTGGAAGGGCACCTCCGTGGTTCACTTGGGCGGAAATCATGAACTTGATTTTTTCAAGAGCCATGTCTGGATCAAGGTGAATGATGCCTTGAATATCCTGTACCGTGTCGCGGTAACCGTAACCGTTGCGCTGTCCGCAGTAAATTAGCGAGGCGGCGCGAGACCAGATAAATGTAATAAAACACTGATAGGCGTTCCATGTGTTGATCATATTGTTAAAGTTTTCATCGGGGGTTGTTACTTTTAAGTTGCCTAATTTTTTGTGCCAATAATTTTTTAATTCGTAAACTTCACGGTCGGGAAGAGTTGAGTCTTCGTAACGGGCTACCAAATCTTTTGCCTGCGCTTCACGTTTTTGTCCAAGGAGGAAAACGCACTCGGCGCTTTTACCGGGTGCAAGTTCAAGGGTTGTGTGCAAAGCGCCACAGGGGTTCATGTTGTAGTTGAGAGTACCGTCAAGTTTGCCGTTTTCAACTGAGACGGGGTTTCCGTAGTCATGGTAGTTGCCCAGAAATTTTGCGCGGTCGCCGCAGTAACTTGCAACTTTCGCTCCCGCAAGGCCAAAGAAGCGCGTATCTACGCGGCTTTCGTTGACGGCGTTCAGGCAGTTCTCGTTTATGGTTTGTAGGATAAATTTTTCTTTAAAATAAGTCCGTGTAATAAATTGAGTATATTGAAGATTCACCTGATCCTGCTCATAAAAACTTTCGCAGGTAAATTCGACAAAACCAAAGACGGATATTTTTCGTGCCTTTGATCCTTTATTGGTAATTTTTAGCCTCCACACCTCGTAATCCGCGCCATGCGGCACATAGTAGCAGACCTCGGAATGTATGTCTTTGTAATCGGTTTCCAATTTGGTGTAGCCCGTGCCATGTCGGCAGATCGACTTGTACTGCCCAAGCGGCTTGCCGACAGGTTGCCATGAGGCAGACCAATAATCGCCGGATTCATCATCTCGAAGGTAAATGTACCGCCCGGGACGGTCCTGTTCGTTAAAACGGTAACGGATCAGCCTGCCCGCCGCGCCGCTTTTTACAAAACTGTAACCTCCGGCATTATTTGAAATAATCGCGCCATATTCGGGAGACCCTAGATAATTCGCCCAGGGAGCCGGGGTATCGGGTCTGTCAATGACATATTCTCTTTTTTCAGAATCAAAATAACCATACTGCATTTTCATTTCTCCATATTGATTTTATAAGCAGGTTTATTTTATCATAAAACAAATGGATTTAGAACAGGAAGAAGCGCTTTATGAATTTCTCGAAAACGCAAGCGAGCCTTTTACTCTGGACGATATTACCGTCTATGTGCAGGCGTCCGGGCAGAAGCCGAGCAAACAGCTTGCAAAGGAAATAGGCGCTTATCTTGAAATTAGAAAAATCGCTTTCAGGAAGGATAATAAACACTGGGTATCACGTAAGGCATGTTTTGAGTCCGCCGTATTTGTTATTACCCCCTCGCGGCTTGAATTGCTCAACGGCATTTTAATTCCAGGACACCGCTGCGTCCCATTTGCCAATCCGTTGACTTTGCCTAACTGTTACAAATTTTTCTGGAAGGGTGAGGCAATACCGGTAACAACCACGGAAGCTCCGCCTGAGGAATTGTATCCCTACTATTGCGTTTACGGCGAAGAATTTGCCCCTCAGTATATCGCCAGGGACAATCCTGAAAATGAAGAATCGTTCAATGCCGATCCTTACGAAGATCCGCCGGAAGTATCGATACATACTCTGGATATGCGCGGCATATATCGTGAATGCTCTTTTGTGCCGGGTGATTTATTTATTGTCCGTACCATTAACTGGAATGAATGTCATTATGAATTGGAAAAAGTACAGAAGGATAATTGGTCGCACGCCGATTTGGACAAGTGGCAGGAAGCCGCCGAAATTGGTTTTGAAAGCAGTTTTGCACTGCTTGGCCCCGGTGCAAGCACGGAAGAGCAGATTGCTTTCGCGTACTGGTACGGCGGTAAACGCATGAGGGAGATTCCGGCTTATTCTCTGGAAGAATTTTTATACGAGAAAACAAACCGAGTGGATACCGTGCCTTATGGCATAGAAACTCGTTTTTGGTTTGCGGGAAAAGAAATTCCCGACAGCACAAATCTTCAAAATTATACGGTTCCGCCTGACAGGACGTTCATTGAAGATTTGCTCTATGAAAAAAACATACCCATTTCCGAATTTGTGATTCTTTCGTATATCAGGGATTCTTTTTACCGTAACGAAAAATATGTTGACCTTGTAATTAACCGTTTGGTTCCCCCCGTTGTTCATCTTGATGAAATTGAGTGGGATTTGTTAGCTGATTATATCAGTGAAAGCATGGAAGATTTTTACAAAGGATACTCGCTCTTTTTAGATCAGGGCGCGGGCCCCGTCCGTCAGCGTGTCGCTGAACTTCACACCGCCGTTATTGAGCTTTCCGCGAAATTGCAAAAAGGTGATATTGAAGCCGCATGGCTGCCCCGGCACACGTTCATCGTACTTTCACAAATCCAGGGACACGCGGCGGCTTTATTGGAAGACCTTGCTTTTGACGAATCTCCTTCTGACTCCGACATCGCGGCGATGGAAAACGCGTTGGACAGCATGATAGATACTTTTACTGATATTAAAGAATTAATTAATACGGCTATGGATAATTATAGAAGGAGCAACCTTACATTGATTCATGGCGGAAAAACCTCCGAACATTCCCAAGACCAATTTTGGCGTATGATACAAATCAGTATTTCAGGGCTTGAAGTATGGCGACGCGCCATTGTTTCGCATGATTGTACCATGGAAGAACTCCACCGGCTGATTCAGATAGCCATGAATTGGAACGGTTCTTTACGTTTCCGTTTTTACTGTGATACTCCTGACGGTGACAAAGAATATCTGCATGATAAAATTAAGTTATGTGACATTGATTTCCACGGCAAGAAAGAGCTTGTTTACGAATACGGCCCTAAATGGAACGTAAAAATTATTTTAATGTCATCGTATCAGCCAGCCAACAACGAAGTTACCCGTTTTGTCGCTGGCGACGGAGCCGCCCCGCCTGAGCATGTTGACGGTCCGCGTCACTTCAGGAGACTGCTCAGCTCTTTGGAAGTAGGCGGCAATTTGGATAAACAGGCGGCAAGGCATGAATTGGGAGCGGAGTTTGTGCCGGGTGTTTTTGATTTGGAGAAGATGAATCGGAAGTTAGGGGAGATTTTTCCGGGTGGGGATAAGTAGGGGTTTTATTCGAAAGATTTTCACACGAAGATCACGAAGGTACAAAGATCACAAAGAGAAGAAAAGGGAATTTTTATACTAAATATATCTTCTAACTTTTTTGCAATATTCATTGTATTCTTCACCATAATGGGGTTTTAGGAATTTTTCTTCGCGTAAAATTTGGCGATGAACTGCTGTAATTACAAGAACTAGAAATATTGCCGAAGTTATATTTGGATAAGCCATAAAGATGCCAATAAAAAATACAATAAATGCCATATAAATCGGGTTTCGACTGATTGAAAATGTTCCGGTTGTAATTAATTTTTCGTTTGTTTTTTCATCAATGCCAACCCTAAAAGATCTTCCAAATGTTTTTAATGTAATGCCGAACCATATTAGACTGACGGTACAAATGATAATTGCAATAATATTTGTAATGTCAATTTCCCAAAACATTTTTGTTAATATGGAGGGGAAGGGTAATTCAAAAAATATGGATAATAATGCATAAATAAAAAATAGAATTATCGGGAGCAAAAAGAAATCGGTTTTATCGGTAACGCCAAATACGATTACTTTTATTCCGTGACGGCTGAGCATCACGGAACGAATTAATATCATGAGAATTAGTATGGGTAATTCAAGTACGGGGATATATTTCATGTCGCCTTCCTGTTTGTTGTTTTTATTATATTATGAATAATTTTCTTTTGTCAATTTGTGGGGAAATTACTTGAATTTTCCCTATTTGAACATATTTAGAACTTATGGTATACTATATCCATGCTTGCGTTAAAAGAGCTTGATACCAGACGATTGAATAGAATTTCTTCTGTGGGTAATAAACACAAGGAAAAATTCGCTCAATACCTGACCCCTATTGAAATTGCCTCTTTTATGGCGAAGTTAACCATGAGATATTTCCAGCCTGCCGATGTTGTGAATATTTTAGACCCTGGGGCTGGTACTGGTATATTGTCTTGTTCATTGATTACTGAGCTTAACAGGAAAAACAATGTTACTATTAATCTTGATGCTTATGAAATTGATAAAAGTATATTAAATGAATTGGAACATTCATATAAAACAATTAAGTCAACAGAAAATTTTAAATTTCAAATATTTGATAAAAATTTTATTACCGATATTGGTTCTGATATAGCATGGGGTATTATTAAAAAATATGATATAATCATAATGAATCCTCCTTATCAGAAAATAAATACAAATACGATTTATAAAAATGTGTTACATGATATTTCTATTGATACTGTTAATACATATAGCGCGTTTATTGCCATCGGAATAAAAATGCTTGAGGATAACGGAATATTAACGGCTATTGTTCCCCGTAGTTTTTGTAATGGACTTTATTTTCTTCCTTTTAGGCGGCTGTTATATAATACTACCGCTATAAAACATCTCCACATTTTTGAGTCGCGTAAAGATAATTTCAAAGATGAAAATGTACTGCAGGAGAATATTATTATTGTTCTTAAAAAAACTGTTGACAAGAGCGGAAATATAACGATTTCTTATTCAAAAGAAAAAAAGTTCTCCGAGTTTCTTGAAAAAAATGTAACATTTGATGATGTTATAGATACCAATGATGATCAATATTATATATCAATACCTAACTATAACAATAAAAATGAAGATGTACCTTTGACGCATACGCACAAGGAATTGGGGTTTGAAATATCAACAGGACCGGTTGTTGATTTTCGCGTAAAAGAAAAATTACGGTATGATACGGACGGAATACCTCTGTTATACACTGTTCATATCAGGAATCGTAAAATAACATGGCCGGTTGTTTCTAAAAAACCAAATGCCATAATTCTTGATGATCACGAAAAGGCAAAAATTTGTTTTAAAAAAGGTTATTATGTCCTCTTAAAACGGTTTACTTCCAAAGAAGAAAAACACCGAATACAGGCAACTTTACTAACCCCTGATGATTTACCGACTGAATATTTTACTGTAGAAAACCATCTGAATATAATCCATAACAATAAATGTGGTCTGGATAAATATTTAGCTATAAACCTTGTAGAATATTTAAATAGTGATTATTGCGATACCATTTTTCGTACCTTTAGCGGACATACACAAGTTAACGCGACTGATTTACGCAATATGAAATATCCTGATATAAAGACAATAAAAAGTGGAGTTTTTAGTTGAGCGATAAAATAAAAGAAGCTCTGCAACCAGTCATGGGCCTATTGATAGCAAGCGTAGAATCGAATTACAAAAATTGTTTGATAATAACATAACACTTGTTTTTGTTACAGCTTTTCCTGATAAGCAAACATTTATTAAATTTTCGGCAGAAATTGCATGGGAAACGGAAGTTTGGTTGGCGGATAATCCTTCGCATTTGATTCATTTTAATGGGGATAAATTTTTAGGATAGATAAATCAGGGAGACACTAACTGAAGATATTTCACACAAAGAACACGAAGAAAGAGAAGATCACAGAGAAAATAATGTCTGTAATACAACTGTTTTCTTGGTTTCAGACATTACATTGTAGTGACTGCCCCCCAAGCGTATCCCTAAAATATTATTTATTATTTTAATTTAAACCCATATATGGTTCCAATTATTAAATTACCATGAGGAAGATTATCTGTTATAATTATTAAATTATCAAAAATACCATTTATGTATGAAACATCTTTAGGATAATTCATATTACCAAATTTAAAATTATATCCAAGCCACAGTTCACAGAAAAATCTTTTTTTATCTGGATTGAATTTATATCCCAATAATGGAGAAATTGAAGTAATATAACTTATAGCATTATTATCATGATATGATATTAAAATAATTGTTTCAGCTATTTGTGCACTTATAAAAAATTTCATAGGAGAATTTCCTTGCGGATAGAATCTGAATTGTCCAAACAAACTAAATCTATGATCATAAATAGAATATTGGCTATAAAAACTATAATTAACTCCACCAATTAATGAAAAATAATTATTTATAACACTTTCATACGCTCCACCAGTTAAAAATCCAAAACCAAATTGTTCTCCAAAACTAAAAGCTAAACCAATAGGAATTAATATCACTTTTTGAGGATTTTTTTTCAAATCAACTTCTTCTTCATTTTCTTGACAAAAAATGAGATTTGTTATCATTATTAATAGTAAAAAGACAAGTATTCTATTCTTCATTATTATATTAAGTCTCCTATTCTAATTTATTTAATTTTGTCAATAAATAATCTAAAAAATCAAGTCATATTGGATATAACTACTATAAACATTATTATTAACAAAAAATTAACCCAAGAAACGCTAAACATAAACCATTATAGATAAGTAATAGCAAATTGTCAAAAATATACATTATTGCCTTATTATAAATAATGAAATCAAATCAGGAATCAATACGTATGGTTTTAGCCCAAAACGTAAAAAACTACCGGACTATGCTACGCTATTCACAGGAAAAACTTGCCGAAAAATCCGGTTTGTCGGTTCAAACTATTAAAGATATTGAAGGATATAGGCGTTGGGTAAGCGATAATACATTAACCAAACTGGCAAAATCCCTCAAAATAGCCGAATTTCAATTATTATTACCCGAAAAATACAATACAGAGCAAAAATACCAGCCAGCTAACCTAAAAGCCCTTGTTAAACTAAAGAAGACTGTAAAAACCTTTATAGATGCCCAATTTGAAAGCACCCTAAACGATTTACAAAAGTGATAAATATTAGCTTTCTCTTTTCTTAGCACCCATCTTATCGTAAAGCCCACGCCTAGCTTTCAAACAAAAACATTCTTCCATTTATTATTTCTTATTTTTTATTTATTATTTGTCTTTGTGTTCTTTTCCTCCTTTGTGTTCTTTGTGAGAATCCTCCGAATAAAATCCGTAATTTAACCAAATTTTAACAATCCATTCACCACCCATTAACACGTTAAAAATACTTTATTCTTATCTTTATATCGAGGAGTAAAAAATGAAAACTAAAATTATTGCAGTATTGATTGCCTTGCTTGCTTTGACAAGCGTGTTTGGGCAGCAGACCAAAGCAAAGACCGCCGGTGGGGCTGCTTACACAATCGAGGTTGGAGGGTCAACTTCCGTAACCCCATTGATGGAATTGTTAGCAGCGGAATATGCCAAAGTTAAACCAAACATCAAAGTGAACATTAACGGAACCGGTTCCGGAGACGGTATCAACAATACCGGAGTGCTTTATCAGATTGGTATGTCAAGCCGCGAGCTTACGCCTGCGGAACAGGGCAAGGGGTTGAAAGAGACGATAATCGCCATTGACGGTATTGCGGTTATCGTGAATAAGGACAATGCCGTAAATAACCTTACTCTTGAACAGATAAGGAATATTTACACCGGCGCAATCACCAACTGGAGCCAGGTTGGAGGTAAAAACGCCGTAATCGCGGTTGTCAGTCGTGAGGAAGGCTCGGGGACCAGAGGCGCTTTTGAAGAGATTGCCCGTTTTCAGGGCAAGCTTCTTGCAAACGCAAATCAGCTAACGAGCACCGGCGCGATTCTTGCCAATATCGCGCAGAATCCCGACGCTATCGGCTATATCTCTCTTGGTTCGCTCAATGATACAATCAAAGCCGTCTCCGTCAATGATGTTGCCGCTACTTCCGCGAATGTCGTGAAAGGTACTTACAAAATTGCGCGTCCCTTTATCGTACTTACGGGCAAAAAGGTCCATGCTGAAAGTTCCGCTTTTATTCAATGGATGCTTAGCGCCGCAGGACAAAAAGTAGTTAGTAAGAGCTGGATACCTGTAAAATAAACGGGTATAATGTCCGGCATGAACCGTAAATTTACGGATGTTTTCTTTAAACATCTGTTCAGCAGTGTGGCTCTCTTTTCCGTGCTGGCATTGGGAGCCATATTGCTGTTTGTTTTTGTACAGGGCGGCATGCCCTTCTTTTCATCAACAGCCAAAGGTATCCGGCTTGTAGTACAACGGATAGATGAGTTTACCGTTAATGGTGTCTCATATATAGATTATAATACTTTTATTGATATTCCAAAAAATACTGAAAATATCTCAATTTGTTTTCCAATGGAAGACGAAGAAGAAACTCTTAATATATTTATAAATAACGAAGAAAAAAATCCTGAAAAAAAACTTTCATTTACATATAACGGCGATGTTGACGTTACATACCCCGAAAGCTATGTGTATACAATAAGATGGCCTGCGGCTATCTCGGCTTTGGAAAAAAGAGTGCATATTCTTCTTCCTGAGCCTCCTTATAATATCTTTAGTTTTCTTTTTGGCCTTGAATGGCATCCTACAAGGGACAAGGTGTTTGGCATATTCCCGATGATTGCCGGAACTTTGCTTGCAAGTTTTGGCGCAATCTTGCTTGGGGTGCCAATCGCCCTGTTATGCGCTCTTTTTATGGCGGAATTTTTAAAACCAAAACCGGCTTCCGTCATACGCGCCGGCGTTGAATTGCTTGCGGGAATTCCTTCCGTGGTGTACGGGTTTTTCGGTCTTATGGTAATAGTTCCGTTTGTACGGAATACATTCCATGTGCCGTCGGGCAACACGCTCCTTTCCGCCATAATCGTGCTTGCGTTAATGATACTGCCTACCATTATCACAATTGCGGAAACATCCCTTCGCGCCGTACCGCTCTCCGTAAAAGAAGCGAGTCTTTCGCTGGGGGCGAGCAAAATGCAGACGGCGTGGAGAGTGGTTCTGCCACACGCTAATTCTGGAGTAATTGCCGGAGTTATCCTTGGTATTTCTCGCGCTGTGGGTGAAACAATGGCGGTTATTCTTGTGGCGGGAAATTCGCCCCAGCTTACGTTTAACCCCCTTGCGAGCATAAGAACGTTAACGTCTACAATAGCCATGGAGATGGGTTATGCGTCGGACAGGCATAGCGAGATGCTGTTTTCAATCGGCGTTACGCTGTTTACTATAATACTGATTCTTAACAGTTTGATTTTATGGTACCGCAGAAGGATGGAGCAGGAATTATGAAAAATCTTACTAAACGAAAAATTCTTGACAAAATAATGTATGGAATCATGGCGGCGGCTATGGCCGGCGTAATCATAGCTTTGTTGTTTATTATCGTTTATATTTTTAAATCGCAGGCTGGTTTTCTTAATTTATCGTTTATCGTCGGTATTGAACATGGAATTCTCCCAATGATTGTTACAACCCTCTATGTGGTTCTTGTTTCAATTATTGTCGCCCTGCCCGTCGGGATAGCTACCGCTATTTTTCTAAATGAGTATTCAGGCAATTCTTCGTTAATAAGAATTTTGCGTCTTGCGATAGAAACCCTTGCGGGAATCCCATCAATCATCTACGGTCTTTTTGGGCTTCTCATGTTCTGCCGCCTACTGGGATTCGGTCAGTCAATAATCGCGGGCTCTTTTACATTAAGCATAATGATACTGCCGGTTATTATCAGAACGACTGAAGAGTCCCTTAAATCAATTCCCGATTCATTCAGGGAAGGATCGCTTGCGTTAGGCGCAACGAAACTTCAGACAATTTTCCATGTGGTGCTTCCGTCCGCGCTTCCGGGAATTGTAACTTCCGTGATCCTTGCAATTGGCAGAGTTATAGGCGAATCCGCGCCCGTGCTGCTCACCGTCGGTCTTACAAAAAATATGCCGCGTACAATCTTTGAATCGGGTAGAACTCTTACCATTCACCTTTATTACCTGACAAACGAAGCCGTGCATCCTGAGGATTTTGGAATAGCCTTCGCTACCGCGTCGGTGCTTGTAATTCTTGTCGTGGTTATTAATACCGCTACAAAAATTATAACTGACAATTTCAGGAAAAAACTGGGAGAAACGTTATGAGTAATTTAAAAATTGACGTTCGCGGTCTTGACCTTTTTTACGGCGAATTTCAAGCGTTGAAAAATATCAACTTTTCAATTAACAAACAGGATGTGGCGGCCCTTATCGGTCCTTCCGGCTGCGGCAAATCAACTTTTATCCGCATACTGAACCGTATGAACGATCTGATTCCCTCATGTCGCATAACGGGAGAAGTTTTACTTGACGGCAAGGATATTTACGGTGATATGGACGTGACTGAACTCCGCAGCCGGGTAGGGATGGTTTTTCAAAAGCCCAATCCGTTTAATATGACGGTATTTGACAATGTAGCGTACGGCAAGCGGATGCAGGGCGTGAAAGACAAGAGGCTTCTTGCGGACATTGTTGAAACATCGTTAAAAAAAGCCGCTCTTTGGGACGAGGTAAAGGACAGGCTTAAAAAACCGGCGCAGGCTCTTTCCGGCGGTCAACAGCAGAGGCTTTGCATAGCAAGAAGCATAGCGATGGAGCCGGAAATTATTCTTATGGACGAGCCGACAAGCGCCCTTGACCCGATTGCCACGGGGCGTATTGAAGAATTAATAGGCGAGCTAAAAAAAGAATATAGTATAATTCTTGTAACACACGCGATGCATCAGGCTTCCAGGGTTAGTAATAAAACCGCTTTTTTCTTGTTGGGAGAATTGATAGAGTATAATGATACAAGGGAAGTTTTTACAAAGCCAAGGGACAAGAGAACGGAAGATTATATTTCAGGCAGATTTGGTTAAGGGAAGGGGGACATTATGGCAGCGCGAAATTTTTTCTCTGAAGAATTAAGCCGCTTGCGGCAGGATATTTTAGCGATGGCGACCAGGGTGGAGGAAAATCTTGGCAAGGCGCTTTCCGCCCTGAGGACGCGTAATGCGGATTTGGCGAAGGAAGTGCGCGCCGATGATACGGAAGTTGACGCTCTTCAAATAAAAATAGAAGACGACGCCGCAATTGTTATCGCTACGCAGCAGCCTGTGGCGCGCGATTTGCGCGAAATGGTAACAATTTTTAAACTAACGAGCAACATTGAAAGGGTAGGGGATCATGCCGTACACCTTGCGCGCGCCGCAAAGAAACTTGCCAAAAGCGGCGAGACGCTTTTCATGGCGCAGGAGCATTTGGAAGTAATGGCGGCGACGGGTCAGAAAATGATTCGCGCCGCTATTTCCGCTTTTATGGCGCAGGACGCCAATGCGGCGCGTGAAGCGGCGGCAATGGATCGCAGTATCGACGCAGAGCACAAGGCTCTTACTGAAGAAATATTAAAATTAATGAAAAAACATCCCGATATGGTTAAAGAGGCGCTTCAGGTCATTCATACGTCAAACCAGCTTGAACGGCTGGGTGATCATATTACAAATATTTGCGAAGCGATTATTTATATGATCGAAGGCAAACACGAGGAATTAAATGAATAAAGCCGTAATCCTTATTATAGAAGACGATCCCGATATTCAGGAATTGCTTGCCCATACGATGTCCAAGGAAGGCTGGAAACTTTTACAGGTTAAAACGGGAGAAGACGGGCTTAAAATATTAAAGACTAAAAAAGTAAACTGCATTTTACTTGATATTATGCTTCCCGGCATTGACGGTTTAAAAGTTTTAAAAAAAATAAAAGAGATTGAACAATGCAAGCCTATTCCTGTGATTATGGCGTCGGCAAAGGGCGAAGAGTCGGATATTGTTACGGGGCTTGAGTTGGGCGCGGATGATTATGTTGTTAAGCCGTACAGTCCCAAAGTATTGATAGCAAGAATAAGGGCCGCTCTCAGGCGGCAGGAAGAAGGCGCCGTTTCACAATCTGTTTCTGTCTGGCAGCAGGGCGAACTAAAACTTGACGCTGCCCGTCATATTGCGTATAATGGCGATAAGCCGCTTGATCTTTTTGCCACTGAATTTGCGCTACTTAAACATTTCCTTTCCAATCCGGAAATTGTTTTTTCGCGCAATCAGATTATTGCCGCCATCCACGGGCCGGATTACCCCGTGACCGACCGTTCCGTTGACGTGCAGATATTGGGTCTTCGCAAGAAACTTGGAAAGGCCGGAGATATGATCGAAACAATCCGGGGAGTAGGTTATAGGTTCAGAATACCGGAAAACTTATAGTAAAACCGGAGGAGGAACATGACAATTTTTAAAAAAAGTTTGCTTACTCTGGGTCTTACGTTTCTGGGATTTTCCGTAATCTTTATTATTTCAATAATGGTTTTTATGAATTCTCTCTATTATGAAGTTAACACTCATGGACTTGAAAACGCGGCGAAAACCCTTATGAGCGTAATCGGTAATGATCACATAAAACAGATATTTGAAAATCCTTATTATGCGCCGGAAATAGAACTGCCTGTAAAAGATGAACATGTATATCGTCTAACGTTGATTGATTCAAAAGGCGACGTACTGTGGGATTCTCATGTACCCTATGATCTTGTAAATCATATTGACCGCGAAGAAATTAAGGCGGCCCTTGATGGAAGGGAAGCGAGCGCGCGGCGCAATTCCATAACCACAAGAATGAAGCGAATTTACTACGCGCTTCCCGTTTTTAACGATGAAAATAAAACCATCGGCGTATTCAGATTATCGCTTTCCGTTCCGGGATTTTGGATGAGGATTTCACCCGTTATTTTACCGTTTCTGGCGTTTACCTGCCTGTTAATTGTTATCGCTTTTTGGGCAATCTACGCGTATTCGCGCTCGCTGTCGGCTTCGCTTGGACAACTGGTAAACATCGCGCAGACAAGCGCCCCCCTTCTTTCCGGTCCTGAATCCGCAGAACCTGTCGCGCAGGAATTCAGAAGTCTTGAGAAGGCAATGCGCGCGATGACTGCGGAACTTAATTTCCGTTTTGAACAGGCAAAGTCACAGGGAAGCCGCCTTGAAGCAATCCTTAACGGAATGTCGGAAGCGGTTTTTGCTATGGACAGCGCTCTAAAATTGCATTTGGTTAATCCTAAAGCCCGGGAGCTTTTTGCCCTTGGAAGCGGTGAAATAAACAAAATGACTTTATTAGAGGCGACCCGTTCAACAGAGTTAGTTGAAATTGCAAAAAAGGCAATAAACGGCGGCGTCCCCTTCGAGGCGGAACTGACTTTTCACAAAGACGCGGAACAGCAGTTTCATGTTTACGCCTCTCCCCTGGCTAAAACGTCAGATAACGGTGAGAACGTAGAGCATTCACGCGCGGGTGCGGTTCTGGTGCTGCAGGAAATTACGCGGCTTTTAAAACTGGAAAGAATACGCACGGATTTTGTCGCAAACGTGTCGCATGAACTGCGAACTCCCATTCAGCTTATCAAAGGGTTTTCGGAAACATTGCTTGATTCTGTTACAAATAAACAGGATGTTCACTTTATAGAGATAATCCGCAAGAATGCCGGAATTATGGAAAACCTTACCAATGATCTTTTAATACTTGCCGACCTGGAAGATAATACGGTAAATAACCGCGATATGGAAGAGTTAAACGTCGCCCCTTTAATCGGCGAAGCTGTCTCTTCTCTGGAGACTCAGGCTAGGAAAAAACAAATAGAGATAATCGTTGAATGCAAGGAAAATTTGAACGTGAAGTTATACGGCTCTTTTATTATTCAGGCGCTGATTAATTTGATAGAAAACGGGATTAAGTATTCTCAGGCAAAATCCAAACTTTGGGTCAGCGCGTTTGAAGAAAAAGGCGAGTTGGTATTTGAAGTGCGCGACAAAGGGATAGGGATTCCCGCCGAACATCTGGAACGGATATTTGAAAGATTTTACAGGGTAGACAAGGCAAGAAGCCGCGAGGCGGGAGGCACAGGGCTGGGGCTTTCCATTGTCCGGCATATCGCGCTGCTTCACAGTGGAAAAGCCGAAGTGGAAAGCCGCGCCGGTGAAGGATCAATTTTCAGGATTAGGATTCCTATTCATCCTCTTCAGTCTCATTAATAATTTCGAGTAATTCAACCGTAAAGATTAAAGTTGAGTATGGCGCAATAACTCCCTGAATGCCGTCCTTGCCGTAAGCCAGTTTTGACGGAATATACAGGCAATAAATGCTGCCCGGACTCATCAGCATTAATCCTTCCGTCCAGCCGAGGATTACATTCTCTAAAGGAATATATGCGCCGCCTTCTTCCGTGGAACTGTCAAAAGGTCGTCCGTCTGTAAATGTTCCGTTATAATTTACCTTTACGATGGAAGTGCTTTTTGGCTTTTCCCCGTTCGTGCTTTTGATAATTTGATATTGAAGGCCGCTCTCCGTAGTCACAACTTCCGGCCGCTGTCCGTTATTTATAAGAAATTCTTCTTCTATTTGTCTGTTGCGGGAATTTTGTTTTTCTTCCGCGCTATACAGGGCGGCCTCTATAATTTCCATCGCTTCTTGTTCGCTAAATTGGGTTTGATCGCCTTGTGCAACCGCTTTTAATCCTTCGGTAAAAGCGTTGTAATCGAATTCAATGTCCGTTTGAGCTAAACCCAGATTTGACGCAATTATCATGCCAAAGGCATAACCCAAGCGTACCTTTTCGTCGGCTTTTTTGTAATCTTCCTGAACTGCTTTTGCATGCAGCGTTAAAACCGCAAAAAACAGGCAAATAAAAATTGCTGATTTTTTCATTATTTACTCCTTATTAAAAACCATAATTAAACTGCGCTTCGTATTCTTCTTTTGAAGCTATACCGATAAACTCAACTGTAAAAATCAATGTTGAATATGCCGGTATCGGCCCATAATCCTGCGAACCGTAGCCAATCTCGGAGGGAATGTATAATATGTATTTACTTCCTGCGTTCATTAATTGTAATCCTTCCGACCAGCCGGTGATTACTTCGTTAAGCGGGAATATTACGGGATCATCGCCGTCGTAAGAATTATCAAAAACAGTACCGTCGATTAATTTGCCTTCATAATGTACTTTAACAATGGAATCTTCCGATGGTTTTGGACCGCTTCCCTGTACAAGAACTTCGTACTGCATTCCGCTTGGCGTTATTTGTATTCCGGGTTTTTTGGCGTTTTCCGCAAGGAAGGTAATTTCCTTCTGTATGGCTTCTTCTTTTATTCCCTCTGTCAAGACTTTAAACGCAGCTTCAATTTTTGCCCGGGCTTCATCCAGAGAAAATCTTGGATCTTTACCTAACAACCCGTCTTTCATGCCTTTTAATAATTCATTAAAATCAGGGTTAACGTTATCGCCTTTTAACCCGTCTCTTAATCCCGACCCAATGTTTAATCCCAAAGCATAAGACGCGTCTTTGTCAAAATTTGCTTTATCCTGGGATGAACCGGAAGTGCCTTTGCAACCCCAAAAAGAAGTTATGGTAAAAATTGCAAAAATCATTAAAAATGTATTCTTCATTAATGAAGAATACCTTCTTTTTTTGTTTATGGATAGTAGTTGAAACAGTTTTTATGTGTTTTTTACGTTTTTTTTACTATAATATGATAAAATTTTTATTGATTTTACCGAAATTTAGATATATATATAAAAAGAGGGGTTATTCCGCATGGAAACAACTTTAAAAATTCTTTTAGTAGATGACAGCGAGATTCATCTTATAATCGCTGAAAATATATTAAAAATGAAGTATAGCGTTACTACAGCCAAATCCGGGAAAGAGGCTTTGGCTCTTTTATCCAAAGGTTTTATTCCGAATCTGATATTACTGGACGTTCTTATGCCGGATATGGACGGCTGGGAAGTTTATAATAAAATAAAAGGTATAAGCCTTTTAAGGAGCGTTCCGGTTGCTTTTTTAACATCCTTGGACGGGGCAAAGGAAAAACTCTACGGGTCCAGAATAGGGGCGGCTGATTTAATAACAAAACCTTACGGAAGCGATGAATTGTTAAGCAGAGTTGAAAGTATAATAGAAAGACATAAAGAACAATCAAAATAAAAACGTCCGCCGGTACTAGCCAAAATTCATTAATCTATGGTAAAATCCTTCTATAATATTATTTATCTACCAAAAAAAAGAGGTAAAAAATGGCTGAAAAAATTTATGCAATGATTGACGGTAACAATGCCGCGGCGCATGTCGCGCACGCGCTTAGCGAAGTAATCGCGATTTATCCGATTACCCCTTCCAGTCCTATGGGCGAACTCTCCGACGAGTTTTCCGCCCAGGGACGCAAGAACATCTGGGGATCCATCCCCGATGTCGTAGAGCTACAGTCCGAAGCGGGCGCGGCGGCGGCAGTACATGGAGCGCTGACTACAGGCGCGATGTCCGTAACCTTTACCGCTTCGCAGGGCTTGCTGCTCATGATCCCGAATATGTACAAAATTGCCGGCGAACTTACATCTACCGTGTTTCACATATCAGCCCGCGCCCTTGCAACATCGAGCCTTTCAATTTTCGGCGATCATCAGGATGTGATGGCCTGCCGTCAAACAGGCTGGGCTATGCTGGCTTCCAACAGCGTTCAGGAAGTAATGGATTTGGCGCTTATCGCCCATGCCGGCACTCTACGTTCGCGCGTTCCCTTCCTGCACTTTTTTGACGGTTTCCGTACCAGCCATGAATACCAGAAAGTTGAAGAATTATCTTATGACGATATGCATAAGATGATCGACGATGACCTTATCGCCGAACACCGCAAACGCGGTCTTACCCCCGAAAGCCCTACTATTCGCGGAACAGCCCAAAACCCGGACACCTACTTCCAGGGACGTGAAGGCGTAAACAAGTACTATGAAAAAGTCGCCGCCATTGTTCAGGCGGAGATGGATAAATTCGCAAAACTCACAGGACGCGTATATCACATATTTGATTACTACGGCGCGAAAGACGCTGAGAAAGTTGTCGTTATAATGGGTTCAGGCGCGGAAACCGTTGAAGAAACAGTTGACTATCTTAACAACAAGGGCGAAAAAACCGGCGTTTTAAAAGTCCACCTGTACCGCCCCTTCGACGCAAAGTTGTTTGTAAAAGCCCTGCCCGCCGGCGTTAAATCAATCGCTGTTCTGGATCGCACCAAAGAACCCGGCTCTCTTGGCGAACCTCTGTACGAAGACGTGCGCACCGCCATTGCGGAAATGCAGGCTGCAGGTGAATTTAAAGGCAACCCGATTGTTCTTGGCGGACGCTACGGCCTTGGCTCAAAAGAATTTACTCCCTCTATGGTAAAATCGGTATTTGACAACCTTTCCGGCAAGAAGATCGCCAACTTTATCGTCGGCATTAAAGACGACGTTCTTGGCAAGAGCCTTGATTACGATCCTCATTTCTTTATACCGGAAGAAGGCATACAGGAAGCTATGTTCTACGGACTCGGATCTGACGGAACGGTCGGCGCAAACAAGAATTCAATTAAAATCATCAGCGAGGCAAAACCGGAACTCAACTGTCAGGCGTACTTCGCCTATGACTCAAAGAAATCAGGCGGCTTTACCGCTTCCCATCTTCGTTTCGGCAAGGGCAAGATTCGCCGCCCATATCTTATCAACTCCGCGGACTTCCTGGCGTGCCATAAATTTTCCTATATCGAAATGTACGACATGCTTTCCAGCATTAAGGAAGGGGGAACATTCCTGCTCAACAGCCCGTTCAAAGCGGCGGATGTCTGGAAGGAAATCCCCGTAGAAGTCCAGAAAAAAATCATCGATAAAAAACTTAAATTCTATGTTATCAACGGCGCGGAAATTGCGCGTAATACGGGAATGGGCAACCGTACAAATACGGTTATGCAGGCCGCTTTCTTTAAAATTTCCGGCATACTGCAAGAAGCCGAAGCCGTCAAATTAATGAAAGAACATATCCAGCATTCCTACGGCAAAAAGGGAGCCGACGTTGTTGAGAAGAACTACAAGACGGTAGACGCCGCGTTGGGCGCCGTTGAAAAAGTGGATTATCCTTCCAAGGCCGACGGCACCCACCACATGAAAGTTCCTTTTGCCACGGCAAGAAACGAGTGGATAAAGAAAACATTGGGAACCGCGTCTTTCCAGGCCGGCGACACGCTGCCTGTCAGCGCGTTACCCGAAGACGGAACTTTCCCGACCGCCACAAGCCAGTACGAAAAACGCTCAGTCGCGGAAAGGGTTCCGATTTGGAATCCC
>Ga0268262_10001345_pt1 | contig 30709 bp, 39 predicted proteins | sample TergutNc150P3_FD_190354 | JGI IMG/M metagenome (GOLD analysis project Ga0268262, IMG submission 190354) | Nasutitermes corniger P3 segment gut microbial community from laboratory colony in Florida, USA - Nc150 P3 (SPAdes) (version 2) | ecosystem: Host-associated > Arthropoda: Insects >... | reverse complement strand
TACCCAAAGCGGCGGCGTTAAAATAAATTCTTTTTGTTTCGCCTTTTTCCCATTTTCCTAATTTAATTTCCATAATCGCTCCCCGCTGTTTATCAGCTTATATATATAATATAACCGAAGCCGCTTCAGTTTGTCAACCGTTTTGAGAAAATATTTTACTTTTTTTTGAAGATTTTTTGCCTTTTTACTTAACAGACATGAGCCTAAATTTACCCTTTTTTACATGAAAAAACCGTCCAGAAATGGACGGTTTACTGTTGTCTTTATCACATTGTCAAGAAGAATAAAACGCCACAACACAACGCTTTAATCTTTGAGTTTTCTCCGCAAGCGCCGAATAGGTAAATCGAGGGCGCAGTCTGTAAATGTCAACAGCCGTCGCCAAAATATTACTTATAGGGCTTGTGAGAATATCGGAATGTGAAATCACAACCGATACCGCAGGCTGGGAAACAACGTTAAAATTAACGCCGTATTCAGCCAGTGGGGTTTCAATAGCCGCATTTTCTACGACCCCGGGCGGTTGATCAGGGTTCGGCGCGGCGAATACCAATCCGAAACCTACCAACAGCATAATCATCAGAATAAGAAACTTTTTCATGATGACCTCCTGCAATTTATTTAATACGCCAAGCGTATTTTTACTCTACAAAATATTCACCTTTTACCACACAAAATATTCATACGGTTAAATAAACACGTCAACAATCCATGGTATGAACTTATTTATAACCGGGAAAATACACCCTGCAATAATCCGTAAAACTTTCAGAGCCGTCCAGCAGAGCAAGATAATAAATAATATCCTCGTAATTTTCTTTTCCCATTCCAACCGCTCCGCTATTTGAACGTAACTCGTGTATAAGCTGTTGTACCGCTCGTTCATACTCATTAAAGAGGTATTCAATTCTGTCCGCTGTATCTCCAATGCTTGCCGCTCGCTCTCTGACAATTTCAAGTCTGCTGACTGCTCTTGTAACAAGAGTATCGTATTGTCTAAGTCGTTCTGTAAGAGCGCGGTTTGTATTTTCAAGTTCCGTAATTCTTCTCTGATACTCAAGGATATTGCTGTCAATGTGTTTTCCGGTTGTTTTGCATCCTGAGAAGTGAAAAGAAAAAAGCACGCACAAGACAATAAAAAAACTTCTAATAATCTTTTTTTCATTCATATACCCTCCCCTACCTTACTTCATAATGCGGCCAATCCTGCGGATTCCAGTCCGCGCCGCAGATTAAACCTGACACTTTCGCGCAGTTTTTTATTACGTCAAATTTATCTTTGTAATGAGCCAAGTCCCATGTCGGTCTGCCGGCTCCGTCAACAGGCAGAATATCCATAGCAAAACCTTTAATGTGCTTGCTATCCATAGTCCAGGTAATTACATAATTGTCCTTGTCGCTGCGTAACAAATACAATCCAGCCTTTTGGCGTTTTGCGTTTACGCTTTCAAGCGGTTCCCTACCCTGCGCGTAATACGCTTCTTGCACGGCAAGAGTGCGCCTTCCTTCAAATACGATATATTGAGTATCGCCAAGAGCGAGATCAAGCCTTTGCAATAACGCCTGAAAAGCAAACTTTGCCGAAGCGTCAAGTTCATTTAACATCTTCATACTTCTTTCAGTCATTTTATATTCTTCCTGTCATTTTTTTAATGCGGTATTTGTTTTTATCAATACAGTCATCGCAACATATTTTCTTTGCGGCTTCCGTCTTAAATTCCTTTTTTGATTCCTCGTACTTTTCGCATTTCTTTTCCATGCCGGCAACTAATATCTTTATTGTGCCGTCAAAAAACTTAATCAGAACTTCACGAATAGCCTCTTTAATATCAGCAAAATCTGCGTATGTGTCTCCGCAAGATACCTGATTCGCCTTCGCTTGCAAGAGCATATAACGCTTTTCAATATCACGCAGGATTGTAGATATATACCTTTCCTTTCCGGCTTCTGATAATTTTTCCCAAAGGCTATTTCGCCGGATTCGTCTGTATAACTCACTCTTTACCAATGAAGTAAATTTTTCAAACGTAAAATAACAATGCTTTCCTTGTATCAGCGGCTCCCTTAGATGATCCTCAAGTTCTTCCACAAGGTCATACAAGTCAGCCGTTACCTCATGATCTACATCATCGGAAAACTTTTTAAGGCTTTCTTTTAACAACGTATCCTTATCGCGCTTTGCCAACAGGCGTTGAACGCCGCCGATATTAATTTCTTTATCGCCCAACTTGAGCGAAAATCCGCATATTAGCACAATAAAAAGAAATGCCAGTAAAGAAAAAACAATTATCAATAAATGTTCGATTGATAATTTATCCACGTCTACATTCACGTTTGTTGCTAATAAATATAATGGCAATCCACTACCCCCAAACTTTTTAACCATAAAAAAAGCCCTCTATGCCCACACCAGTTTCCCGGTATCGGTATAGAGGGCTCCGCGTTTTCGGTCGCCTATATTAACTAAAATAAAGTATAACCACTTATTTTTACATAGTCAAGTGTTTTTTATGTAAATGTAAAATATTTTCCTATCTTCTTTATTGTCGCCGTAAACGGCAGTTTTTCCTTATATTTTTCCAACTGCTGCATTAAAACGGAAGAACCTGAGAAAAAAACAAAATGCGTGTCCGCATCTTCGGGATAAGCGAATTGAACAGTAAGGCAGTCGGGATTTTTCGCCTCTGCGTATTTTGTTTTTTTAATCCTGTATCGGAGTACCGATATTTCTTTTTCAAGAATGTCATCGAGCGGCACTTTTTTTCCGTCCATAATCGGAGATACCGTTGTATCCGCAAACTCAGAAAATTTGTTCATTCAAATTACCTACCTTTTTCATTAATTCCTTAAACTGCAATGTTACCTGTAAATTATGCGTGTTGGCGTGTTTCAGCCAGCCCCATGTCGAAGCCACGGAAGAGCGGTATTGTTCCGCCGTTATCCTTTTCTTTTTGTAAAGTTTCGGCAGAGCCGCGAGCCGTCTGCGCACTCTTTTTGTCGTCCTCTTCCGCAGTAGAATGTAATTGTCAAAATGCCGATACCCCAAAAAATCAACGCCGCGCGAAACCGGAAACACGTCGCATTTACTGAACTTTAATTTTAGTTTTTCATCTATGAACTTTGTCAACAAATCCCTGCATTCCTTCAATTTTGTTTTATCGTTATGGAACAGGCAGAAGTCATCGCAATACCGCAGATAGTCTATCTTCCCGAATTTTTTCTGCATAACGTGTTTTACATACTGGTCTACCTCATTCAAATACAGATTGCCGAACCATTGAGAAGTGTAATTTCCAATCGGCACGTTTTTACCGCCGGGGAAACTGCGGACAATGTTCTCAATAAGCCAGAGAGTATCGGGACATTTTATTTTCCGCTTTATAATTTCCATGAGTATGTCTTGATCTACCGAAGGATAGAACTTTGAAATGTCGCATTTGAGAACGTACTTGTTTCGCCTGACAAACTCCATTGCGCGGAGGCTTCCGGCGTGTATACCTTTATTCTCGCGGCAGGCGTAAGAATCGTGAATAAAAATCTTATCCCAAATTGGTACCAGTAAATTCATTAATGCGTGTTGAACGATACGGTCCATGTAGAACGGCAGAATATAAATGACACGTTCTTTCGGCTCGTAGACCGTTTTCTCAAAATATTTTGAAGTGGTAAAGGTTTTGTTGACAAGAGCGAGCCTGATATTCTCAAGCCGTTCATCGAGATTGGCTTTTGTTTTAATCACATATTTTTGCGTGGTCTTGCGGACGGCGGCTTTCTTAAAAGCGAGCCGTATATTTTCAATGTCGGTAATCATTGGCCACAAACAGCCATGTCTACGCATTTTGAATCCTTAAATTGAACTGCGTTGCTTTCTCACCCCTTAAATGATACTAACAACGCAATCCCTCTTTTTCGTGTTTTGCCGGTTGACTTTAGCAACTCGACAAAGCGGAACGCCCAGCCGTAGAGTTAGCAAACGCCGTCCCTATGTCTCCGCCCCCGACCGCCGATATTCGTATTCGCATTCGTCCGATTGTTATTCGCATTACGACACCGCGAACCTGAATTCGTGCCTTCGTTCCAATTGCCACCTGCAAGCAGAGTGGAAATTCGACATTCCGCTCACCAAGGCTCATAAAAAAGCCCTGATAAAACATTATAATTTTATCAGGGCTTTTCTGTCAATCGGACAACTGCGGCTTATTTCATCAGCGGAGCCAACTGTTCACGGATTATTTCCGCTTGCGCTTCAATATCAACCAAATTTTGATACCCTTTGCCGCTGTTTAAGCCGTTCTTTTTGGCGTAATCGAGGCTAACGTCCCTTATAAAACGCCCTGCTCCGGCTTCTCGGTCAAGTTCTTCCAGTTTAGCGGTTAATGCCGTGATTTTATTCTGTTTTTCTTCGGCGGCTTTTTCAGAGGCCGTTTTACCGATTACAACATCATCGCCTATTATTCTCGCATAGCAGCCGTTTGAATTATATTCCTCTTCCGTCGCCGTCAAATTGGCTTTCTTAAATCCGGCGGCTTTCATTTCAGCCTCGGACATAAATACTCTTAAATTTCCGTTTTCTTTTACTAAATATACCATTTTTCCCTCCAATAGTATTTTTGAAGGGGTTTACCGTAGTTTGATAAATAACCGTTATTCGGACAGGAATTTTTTTCGCCCGAATAACGCATTATTATCTTTTTCTTACTACGGTAATTTCCCCATTCCTTCATGCGGATTTTTCCGCCCGAATTACGTTTTACGGTACCGCCCGATTAACGTAATTTTCAGCATACCTTTTTAACGCCTTGTACGGCTCCGCCCCCGACCGCCGATATTCGTAATCGCACTCGACCGATAGTAAATCGCATAACGACACCGCGAACCCGAATCCGCGCCCACGCTCCAACCGCCACCCGCAAGCAGAGCATAGATATAAGGATACATCGACCCCTTTCCGCCGTTTTGCGTTTGCCAACCTGACCCGGTTTGTCCCGTTGTAGTGGAAGCAAGCCACTGGTAAAGAAGTCCGCACCCTTCCTCCACGCCGTAAATAGAAATCATGCGCCTTCCTACCGTGTCGGATTTGCCGCCTGTTCCGTTTGCCGTTAATGTTGAATCGCTTGAACCTGCCACATTGGTCTGTTCATTTGAACCCAACATCGCCGCGGCAAACTCCTCATCACTGAGCAGGGCTTTTTTTACGCAGAACATATCTTCAACATGGTCAACATACTGCCTTGAACGTGTCGCCGCGCCCTGATAAGCGGACTTCGTATTTTTTCCGCTGCCGGACTGCAAATAAATGTCGCACCAGAAATCCAATGAAGGAATGAAAACCATTCCCTCAGGCTCCGAATACGGTATGTGATTCAAACACCAAACGCTGTACGGCAAAATATCCGAAGCCACATAACCGTTCAACGGGTGTTGTTTTGTTTCGCCGCCCTCAACGTAGGTCATACCGCTTCCGGCATTAGCGCATAACGTGTGCAAACCGCCAAGAGTTTTGACATCAGCCGGATTAAGCCCGGCAGGGGCTGGCTTTAACAAACTTGCAACTATGTCAAGATAGTCACCGCCCGGAACCAAATGCAAATAGTAATCTCTGCCGTTGGCGATATTTCCAGTGTCGAGAATGTTCGGGACGATCAACTCCACGTCTTCATGCGGGAAAAAAGTTTTGTCCCCAAGTTCAATCTTCGTCCCTGCCCTGATTATCACCTTCCTTCTGTCATTATCGCTGGCAAACAGGATCGGCTCATTTTCAAAGACTGACGTATTGCCTGTAACAATAATTTCCGGACCGTTGTTAGTCCATTCAAAAATCGGCGGTACGGTATTCGGTGTATTTGTAAGTATCCAGATATTATCATCAAACAAGTTTTTAACCCTTGTAAAATGCCAAATCCTCAGCGGATCGTCACCACCAATTTGAGACAGAGCGTAATCTGTCAACATCTGCTGAGTGGGATTATCAGTACCAAAATCATGGGCAGTTAGAAAACCGCCAGGGCTTAAACCGATAATCGTGTCAACTTCCTTTTTCAGAAATTCTGTTCGATCCGCCAAGTCCTTGATAGGTACATTGTCAACACCATTGGCGCCGCCCTGTACCCAGCTCCCAAGAGCGTACCCACGGACTTTGTCCTTCCATTCCGCATTCTTGCCGAGTTCAATAAAATTGTCCTCAAAAGTTTCAATAGCCATAATTCATTCCCTCCTTAGAATATAATTATCCATTGCCCAATCATGGAAATATCGCTTTCCTTGTTAATGGGCTTGTTTATCGGGTTTCCGTTTTCATCTTCCCGAATGCGCCGCGAGAAAAGAGTTCCGTCCTCTGTCATAAGACCAAACTCCATAATCGCCATGCCGTTCGCCTCGCCGGTTCCAAGGCTTAAATCAAACTGCACCTGTCCCATTGCCGGAAATGAAAATCCGTCAATATTTTTAACGAATGCGCCTGTCAGCGTTTCATTAGTTACAACAGGATCGGTTCCGCTCAAACCAACAGCGAACTTTGTAATTTGTCGGTCTTGCGCTACGCCTGCGATAAGTCGCGCCATTTGATTTCTCGCTCCGTTGAGAATAAGATTTTCACCTCTTACCTCTTCAATCAGAACGCCGTTTTTGAATACCTGATAATTAAGTATTCCTCGCATTGGCTTTTGATCGCCAATATCATCGACAAACTTCATAGAGTTTGACAATTCTTTCCTCTCTTCCATAAGTCCCTCCACTTCAATTTATTACGGTCATTCCAACGGAATGGGTACCATACTATCTCTACGCAATTTGCCGTCATCGCGTGTAAATACTGTATTTCTAAAATGATGTTTTATTATCCATAATCTCAACGCTTCGTTAGTTGAAACCGTCTCCGTAATATCGCTCAAAATCATCTTTGTTTTTTGCGTTTCGCCCACGCCCTTATCGCCGCGGAACGTGCCGCCGTCCCTTCGGATAGTTTTGTCTCTTCTCTTAATAAACGTATCCGAAACTTCTTTCACAACCGCAAAATCGTCCTGTTCCGATGTCGATACCTTTTCAGATACCGCCATATTAAAACCAAGTTTGATTTGCGTATCTTCAAATGATTTATCGCTGTATCCGTCCCTGACAATTCCGCTGTCCCTTTTTAACGACGTGTTTCTCAACGCCTGCGCCAATTGTCTCTCTTCAAACTTGCCGTTATTAAAAACAAAAGATAAATGTTCCCTATTCCATGTGTTACGCAGGAACGGCGGCTTTATAGTATCCCTTGACGGTACTCTTCTCACGTTTTCGCCGCGGTATAAAGTACCGTCTCTTAAAAAATCGCTATCACGGAAAATAAAAAATGTTTCCTCTTCCGTATTCACAAAGGTTCCGTCTCTCCTGAACCTTCCGTTCCGGCGTAATCTCCCTGAATCTGAAAAATTGTCTGTGAGAGCCTTTTTCCGCAGTTCCGTTTTTTGTCTCTCACTCATATAAACTTTGTCAATGAAATATACCAATTGCTGTAAAGTTTCAAACAAACTACGAGTGTTTTTTACCGAATTAATTGCTCGGATTAAATTGCTTCTCGTTTCTTCATCGGGCATGGATTCCACTGTCGCTATTTTGAACCTATAAGGCAGTCCGTCATATTCAAACCATTCCTGAACAATCGCCTTTGAAAAAACCGTTGAAACAATATCCTCCACTACGGACGGCGTTCCTTTCCTGAAATGCCAGTCTAAAGAACTCATTACAAGTTCGCGTTTTGTTTTAATTGGCATTTTCGGATCATAAAAATCAACATGAAACTGCCAAGCTAAAATATCCAGAAGCGTTTCATTTACTATTTTGTTCAATACCAAATTGGGTATTACTTCGACATTGGGTATCTTTACGATTATTTTTCTCAACACCTCATCAAACGCCTTAGCCGCCATTTGGACGTTCTTGTCAGCGGCAATATTCGGCGGCATTAAATTAAGAATAGAAACATTGCCCAAATCCATTAAGCGTCCTCCAGTCCGTCGAAATTAGCGGTTTTATTACCGCCAAACTGCGCCACTTCATTCGGTTTAAGAACAGTAAATTCAGGCTCGGTAATTTCTATCCGCTTTACTCCGCAGTCCATTACCATTTTGTGAAGTTTATCAGGCAGAATATCCAGACCAAGCGCCGATTTCTGCCAAGTGATATATTCCTCAACAGCCCTGTTGACCGCTTCAATTATCGAAGTCGCCTCAGTCGCTCTCTGCGTGTCAATCCAGTATTTGAAATTGACGTTAAACTCTATCGGCGTAGGAGATATTACATGAACGAAATCCGTCAACGGTCTGCGCGTTTTTCCCGTCAATATTTCAGCTACCTGTTGAAGAACCTCGTTTGACGGCAGTTCTCCATCCTTCATCAGAACGGTTACATCGACATTGCCCGGCCCCGTTCCGCTCGTTCTGAAATAATTAAAAAGGGCGTTATAAAAACCAACCGTGTCGGTTATTCCCCACGGCTGGAGAAACGCCGCGAATGACTGTATATCAAGTTCCGACATCCAGACACGAGCGTCAATGATACCTGGGTTCGCGGTTCTTGCCCAAAACTCGTAAGCGCCATCCGGCCCGGCTACTGAAAAAGATTCAGGCAGTAACCGCAGACGTTCCTTGTAGGCTTCCAAACTCTCTTTATCCTCACCGCCGTTTGATACCGTTATGTTTTGCACCGCCGTAACAAACGGCGTTCGGTCTACCATATTTTTAATTAATCCGATGTCAAAACCGTTTCCTATAATGCCGGCGGTCAAACATTCCGCTTCAACCTCTCCTGTCAATTGTCCGGCAGGTATTTCTAAAGTTTTTTTTGTCGCAAAAAACGTTTTATTGTCAGCGGTTACACGGCTTCCCTTGAGAATTACCGTCTTTACGGAACGCACTACTGAAAGCGAATAACGAAGCGTTGTTAGGGCATAAGCGGCGGCAAGCCTCTTACCCCTTTCGCCGTATAAATATCCAATATGTTCAGCAGTTTCTTCCGAAGCGAAAAATAACAAACTGCCTTTTCCCGCAGCGTCTATACTGTGGTTTACCTGCGCTAGAATCGCCGCTTCGGTCAACTGCACAAGCCTTTCAGGGTCTGCCAACCCCTGACGGAAGCCCGGCTCGCCGCCCTGCGTCCTTCTTACAGCTTCATATATTTCCCTTAATTTAACAGACAACGCACGAGCGTCATCTTCCGCGAATTTCAAATCTTCAAATATCATTTTCCACCACCTGTATTAATATGTCTGGCCAAAATCTGCCGCTTTTTATATCAGCCTCCCAGCGTATCTGTTTTAATACCGCCCTAGGCTCATATTTCCTTAATGCCATAAAACATTCCTGTTCCGCTCTCGCTCTCAACTGCAAAGAAGGGCTGTCTAAAAAATCCAATGTTATGCCGAAATCCCTATCCATTGGCAGTGTTCCTTTGCGCGTTGTTAAAATAGTTCTCACGTTTTGCATAACGGCAAAAACGCCAGTCGCGCCAAACGTGAGATTTGAAGACATTGCGTCCAAAGTTACCCACTGTTCGTTCATTTGTACTCCTTGAAATTAACCGTCAATTCCGTCCATAAAACTTCGCCTGTACCGGGCATAAAATGTTCTGATACGCCGTTTATACTCTCCGCATACCACATATTTCCCGATACAAGCGTACCTCTTAAAATCAAAGGATAAACTTTTCCTTTTCTCACCAACTGCCTGAGCAGTTGATAAGCCACACCGGGAAGAACGCCTAAATGTTTTGACATAAAGATTTTCATTTTCACTTCGTCCTGTCCCGGACCTAAGAACTCGGAAAGCGGAGGGGAATTGATGACATCGTGCGTTACCCAACGCCCGGAAGTATCCTGCGTCAATTCCGAAAAGGTAAACGCTCCGATGCCTGAGACTTGAAAAATTACTGGTCCCCAACTTCCAATTAACATCAGGTTACCTTCCCCGCGCCAGTAACATTACCGGCACTGTTGGCAAACGTACCAGGCTGAATAACGGCGTTCGCCAAAAACTCTTTTATAATCCCCTCGCTGTCCGCTTCATAATATTTGACCATTTCGTTATAAGCTACGCCGCTCATTTCCAAGTCAGGATAAGCCGCTTTAAGTTCCGCTATCCTGTTAGTTGCCATTGTAGATTTGCTCAATGCCATAAAAACTCCTACTTTAACACCTTCGCGCAGGCCGCTTTCGCCTTTTTTGCCGCGGCTTCTATATCCGTCCAAACTCCCTTTAAGTGCATATTTATAATCGGCGGCACTGGCGGAACAGGCGCGCCGGGCGGCAAAGCAGCCGGAGGAATAATCACTGGATTTCTCGTAACTGCTTTTATCATGTCATCAAAAAAAGTCATAAGCACGTCAGAACCCAATAACGTTTTTGTCCCTTCTATTCCAACAGGCGCGTCCGATTGTATGTCAGTATCTGCGGAAGTATGTTTTGAATTTCCTTGAACTATAGTTTCTTGATCTCCCTGAATAAGTAATTTGTCATCTTCACTTATTTCGGTATCCCTATTTTTAATTTGCTCAGTAAGTTTTTGATCTACAACCAAATCCAAGGTTCCGTTATCAGCGTCAAACCTTATAACGTTTTTTCCGTCATCGCTGACTATTAAAATGATATTCGGTTCACCGCCCTGCGGCATTTTGTTTCCTGTATAGACTTTGCCTAAAACATACCCCTCTTGCGTGCCGTTCGGCAATTTGCTTATTACGCAATGGTCTCCTTCCTTCGGAGTCCAGAAGAAATTCCAACCGCCGGCAGCCGGAAATAAAACTTGCAATTTTCCGCTAACGGTTCCGGCTAAATCATCAAACGCAACGCGAGCGGTCGCGTTTTTTACATCTCGTTCCGAGGCTTGCCCTTGACGAATTATGTCAGCCATATCAGTACCCCACCAAACATCTGCGAGCCTTTACAACGGTCGTATATTTACCGCCAAGACTGTGCTGAACGTCATATACGGAATATTTGCCGTTGTAAACGCCAAATCCCGTAATACCGATATTTACGCTACTAACCATTTTTATATGTCCTCGCAAATTTAACGTGCAAGACCATTCATTTTTATTTTTTTCTCTCGCTACGGCTTTCGCTTGCCGTAATGCGTTATCCGTCCTGTCCGCTCTCGGATTATCAAAATCAGCCGTTATGTCATTAAACTGATTAAATCCTGTATTAAACGTACCGCCGGAAGCGTCTGATGACGTGTCGTTTCCCTCGCGGAAATCATCACCGCTCAAATCTCCCGGGCGTTCATTCACATAGGCAATTTGTTTTGTTTCTGGAGGCTCCGGCGGTTCAAATGTCGCCTGTACCAATCTGCCGCTTTTCGGGTCTTTATAAGCGGAAACCGCTTTACAGACCGTTCCGCTCGTGTCTTGCAAAAATGAATAACCTAAAATCCGACCGCCGTTTCCGTATTCCTTTTTATCAAAGGTGTCTATAATCGGCTTCGCTTCGTAGGCTTCCTCTTCAAATAAAATTACTTTATTGTCCGTTACCTTTAACGCTACGCCGTATTCCTCGCATAATTCCAACAAAAAAGCCATGTCGGATTTTTTTTCCTGTTCCACCCGGTCAAGATTAATGTCGCTTTCTACTTCGTACATCAGTTCAAGCCCTGCGTCATTGGCAATGTCGGAAGCGATTTTTTGAAGCGTGGTATCTTCCCAAGCCCTCGTTTTTTCGCTGTTCCTTATGCTCGATGAAATTGGTACCGCCAACGCTTTTATTGTTACGGTATCAGGCGGACCGTTAAAATCAACGCTGTCAATTTCAAAACTTCCGCAGTCCAATTCTTTTTTATCGCCTTCATAGTTCCAATTCTCTACGCAAATAACCGCGCGCAAAATAGTTCCCGAAACTGCGTTATCTGTAACCGACTGCGCCGATACGGAAGAACCTTTAATGTCCTCAATAAGTCTTATTTTTCCGTCAACGCCTTTATATTCGGGGTGTTTTTTAACAACCTCAGACCAGCCCGATGAATTTGTAATTGTCTGTAACGCCTTGCCCTGTTCCGGCGTTAAATCGGAAGCGTCAATCATCTTCTGTAAATTGGCGGCGCTCACTCCCTTCTGTAAGGCTTGCGCCATTTCCATATATACGCTAGGTTTATTAACTCGTTCTCCTTTAATTGTTTTTTTGGGATACCAGTCGTTAATCCATTTGTTTTCCCTGTCATGGCATTTGAGAGTTAATTCGTCCGATTCTTTGCTCGCTCTGTCCGAGTACGAAAATTCAAGAACGGAAGCTGTCAACGCCGCCGTTATATCCTTTCCGTCATAAGAAACTCGCACATAAACCTTTCGCGGATCGCCTATTTTTAATATGCTGTCTAATACTTCTGCCATATTAAGCCCTCTTCCATGGCGGTAAATCCGCTGATACCTGCGCCCTTGTCTGCGGCTTGTCAGGCACATTTATCGTTGTCGGAACCGTAAATATAACGATGTTCCGCAATGTCGGATTAGCGTCTAACAGGATATGAATAAATCCCTCGTCTTGATAGAGTTTCCAAGATAAGTAGTCCCATGAATCGCCCTGCGACGCTATATACTGCTTCATGCGAAGCTCACTCTGCGATTGTTACGCATCATGTTTTCAAATGCCTGTTTGAACCTCACTTCAAAATCGTCCGCGGCTTCTCTTCCGGCAGCGGATATTTGGTTTACAGTTTCTTTGTCGGGTGTTCCGCCGTTGAACGTATTATTTTGGCTGAAATTTACGTTTATTACGTTTTCACCGCCGGATATTTTTTGCGCCGCGGCTTGCATAACAGGCGGCGTTCCGCTCGTTGATGATGTCGCCGTCTGTTGGTTCATATTGTTCATGTAACCGCCGATTTCTCCGGCTTGTTTCCAAATATCAAACCCCTGCGGCGATTTATTTAACGGAACTACCGCCTCAGCGCCCCTTTCGGCGATTTCCGCTATGTGCCGATGCGTAAATATGCCGCCCTCTGCGTGTCCTGGGAGAATTGACTTGAATTTATCGACCGCGCCGCCGACAAAACCGCCGACCTTATCACCGATACCGCCGAAAAAGTTTTTAACGGCTTCCATTTTTTCTTTGAAGAAATTTACAAACGTTTCTATCTTCTCTTTTATCTTTTCAAACAGTCCAAAAAAGGCATTTTTCAAATATTCAATTGTCGCTGACGGTCCCTGCTTCATCGCTTCCCACAAACCGCCGAAAAAGTTTTTTATTCCGTCAATAAAACCTTTAATTTTCCCAATGATATTAGATAACACGTTTTTCACGCCGTCAGGCATAGCGTCCCAAACTTTACCAGTAATATTTTTAATTTTCGCCCAAGTGTTATCTACAAAATTACGAAACTTCTCATTATGGTCGTATAACGCCTTAAAACCGCCAACCCAAGGATTAACCATGCCGATTACGATTGTTTTCCAGTTGTTTTTCAAAAAGTCTTTTGTTTTTGACGCTCCGGCTTTGATACCTTCCCATGCTTTGCTTGACGCTTTTTTAATTCCGTCCCAAGCCTTACCTGCGGCTTCTTTTATTTTGTCCCAATTTTTATAAAGTAAAACACCTATCGCTACAACGGCAGCCAATGCCGCTATTACAGCGAGAACAGGCCAAGTCGCCGCCCAAACCGCCGCCGCCATTGCGCCGAACCCTGTCGCGCCTGCTGCGCCACCTGCCGCCGCCGCTGCCCCTGCCGCTCCTGCGCTCGTTCCGAATAATCCCATTACCGCGCTTGAAAGTCCAACTACCGCTTTCAAAAAAGTGAATAAAGAAATTACAGTTTTTATTCCTGAAATAAATGTCGGAGCAATTGCCAACATCGCCACAATCTTCGCAAGGTTCTGCCAACCGCCTACAAATCCGGCAATTTTATTCGCTGTATCTTTTACCCACGTTCCAAATTCCTTTATTCCCTGAATTATTGCCGGAAGTCTTTGAACAGCTTCCGCAAGGAAGTTTCCGAACTTGTTTCCCAACTCCGAAATTAACGGTCCCTGCTCTACCATTGCGTCTTTAAGATGATCAAACGCCTGCGTAATTGGTCCGATTGCGCTCCCTATGAATTTATTTTTTAATCCTGTAAAACCGCTCTTCATTTTGTTCAATGCGGTTAAATAATTCTCCGATGATCTTGCCTGTTCATCGCTGATAATTACTCCGAGACTTTGTGCTTCATCACCGAGCATTTTTAATCCTGCGCTGCCCATTTTCATCGCGCTCATCATCTTTGGTCCGGCTGTTTTCCCGAAAAGAGAGATTGCTACCCTTGTACGGTCTGCGTCGCTCGGTAAAGTTTGCATATAATCGGATATTCGAGAAAAAGCCTCTTCGGGTTTCATGGCGGCAAGTTTTTTAGCGGACAGTCCTATTTCGGCAAGATGATTCGCCGCAGACTTATCGCCTGCGGCTCCCATTTTTATAGTATTACTCAACTTCATTATCGCGCCGTCAAACTCTTCCGCTCCGACACCTGCTGAATCCATTGCGTAACGCAATTTTTGATAGCCCTCTATGCCCATTCCAAGTGAATCGGCGGTCTTAGCGGCTTTGTCGCCTGCTACGGCGAAATCTCCTGCGAGTTTTAATGTCGCGGCACTGATAGCCGCTACACCGCCGGCTACACCAAGAGCGAGTTTCCCTGCGTTCTTTGAGAAATTACTGAAATTTTTGCTGAGTTGTTTTCCAGATGATTGAACGTCTTTTAAGTTTCGTTGAACATTACGCAGAGCGGCGGACGCGCCTGTATCTTTTCCGGCTATTTCGAGGCTAATATCCCAAATTGTCTTTTTCGCCATTTATATCTCCGGTTATGGTTTCGGCGTTTGCACATTCTTCAACGCCGCCTCCATTTCTGCGTTATATGACAGCAAATCCGATAACGGCATTTTTTCTAATTCCGTTATCGGAGTATGCGCTATCATCGCCAACCCTAAACAAATCCCGCGAATGTATTTCGCCGGATCGTCAAACTCAAAAACGTTTATTTCGTTTGTTCCTCTGGTTTCTTCTTCGCCGGAGTAGTTTCCGGCTCTGTAAAACCCTCGTCATCATCGTCCTCTATGAAATTGTCATAGAACTTCTGCGGATTTTTATGCAGAATGTAAGCCGATACGGTCTGCCAGACCCTCTCATAATCTTCAAAAGGCAATTTTTCAATCGCCCTGAAAGGTAAACCGGAAATTTCAGCGGCAAGCCTTGAACAGTATTCCGATGATGTCGGTCTGTTTATGCCCGATATATTACCGCCGCCAAACGTCTCACGCTCCGCGCGGTTTATCATCGCTCCGTCAACTTTTCCGAAATTTAATTCAATAACGGAAATTTCTTTGCCTTCCCACTTCGTTTCCTTTGTAAGTTTAACTTTCACCGTTGCTGTAAACATTCATTTCCCTCCTGATTCTTTATGAATCCGTCTACAACATCGCTAGCTTTAATATTTCGATGTTGTTTTTTTGAACATATCCAGAGCCAATTTTCAAAAGTTAGCTCTGGATAGTATTTTTTGATGCCTTTATACGTCTACTTTTTACACAAGGAGATTCTTCCTTGTCTCAGCCATTAAATCATTGCCGTTGACTTTGAAAATATACTTAAAGGCGTCCCATTCCAAAACTTCATCACCGTCCAAGAAATGCTGAACGTAATTTAATTGGATTGTGATTGAAGCTTCTCCGGCGGTCGCAGGTTCTATCGAACCCGGACTTGCTCCGCTCAACGACCCTTTTAACACCCAGCGATTCGGGACTTTTTCATCTGCGTGTGAATCGGGATTTTTCACAATGATTTCATTTCGCAAATCAACCGTGCGTGTAGTTCCCAATTCAAGATATTTTGTTATTTCGCCGTAAATTACCGGGCATTTAATGGACGCTGTTAACGGTTCCATAGAGCCGGGAAAAGGAATATTAACTTTTCCGGCTACGCCTGCGCCGCTGAATTCCGCTGTCGCTAATTCAAAGGACGGAAGTTCAACTGATACGGTTCCGTTTAACTTATTGCCAGTCTCAGAATCGTAAGCCATAAAAACATTGCTACCTGCTGCTATACCTGGTCTCATTTTCAAACCTCCTTCTTAAAATAAGCCTTCAAGACCTTCGGGATCGTAACTGAAATTAAATTCCAGTTCACGCGCCGCGTTGGACGGGGTGAGATAAACTTTGAATAAAAGTTTTCCACTAATAATGCTCTGATTGCTGTTATCAGAACGTTGGAACTCAACACGTCCGGCAATAATAGCCTGACGTGATTGCAATGTGTTGAGATATGAATTTCCTGTCAGGAGAATTGTATCTATCAACAGTCTGCGGACTGGTTTGTCTACATTCTGCCACATTGTTCGGTTAACAACGTTCTGAATAAAGATAAACATTCGCCTGACGGATATTTCAAAATCCTTTATGTCTGTATTACCCGGGAAGGCTGTTGTATTAACGCCAAACGCTCTCCAACCGTCCATATTGATAAAAGTATTTATCCCCTCGCCGTTGAGATAACTGGCTTGCGTTACGCTCAACATCGGGATCAAATTACCGTCCTCATCGCAGAGATTGGTCATTGATAAATTCTTGTTTGACGCCTGTTCAAAAGGTATACCGCTGTTTGCCTTGTCTACTTCTCCAAACATACCAGCCAAACGCACGGAAGGATAATATACCTGTTCGCCGATTGCGACACACGGCCAGTTTGCAATAGCATACGGGTTGACAATAGCATTGTCAGTTTTGTATTTTGGTATTTTTTTGTAATTCGCAAATTCTCCAGTTGTAGGCATATCAATTAACGCCAAACAAGTGAATTCGCCTTCAAGATGTGCGGCTTTTCCAATCATGATAGACGCTACTTCCGGAATATGGCTCCAGCCCGGAGCGAGCAGGAAGCTCGGTATTTTTTTGATAACAGGGAATACGTCATCAATAAGTTCAAAACCTGATCTTTTGTTTGTATTCCCGTCAATACCGCCGATTATGTCCTCTTTGGTTATGTTGGCGACTGTCGCCTGTTTGTAAGTTACGCTCAGGGACAAAGTTTCTTCGGAAATTGCGCCGCCTTCAACAATAGCGATAAGCAGTTTGTCATCATCATAGTAAAGAATATAATCTTTATTCCTTTCGTAATTCGGCTGACCTACTGTAGAATTGAGAACTTTTACAGTTGAAATCATTGCCATTGGATCGTCAATTGTCGCTATGTTATTGATAACGGCAAGATTGGGTTCCGCAATAGCAACAGCGTCTTTGAGAGGATTCCACACGTTAATCATTACCAACGGTGAAATCAAATGTAATCTTGTTTGAGAATAAAGAGCCGATGACAACGGGAATTTTTTCCAGTATCTCGGACTCATGTAACCCATTTCTGCAACGCCTTCTGAGTAATTAAAAATCAGCGCAGGATTGTTTACCGCTTTTAACGGATCTTCCAATCTGTGAACCGGCGATACGCCGACCACAACAGGCATTGCGCTTTCCACTTCCGCCGGAACTTGTAAAGGTGTCGGCGATTCTGTTATTCGCACTCCATGAAAATATGCCATTTTTATACCTCCATGACATTAACCTTCGCTTTTTTCAGCGGAAGTTATTTCTTAATTGTTTTCCTCAATCGGGTAACCGTCTTGAGGAACTTCGACGGCTGGCGGCTGTCCCTTCCATGCCGTTTCCAACATCGCCGTAAAATACGGCGGATCAACACTATTTAACGGAGACCACTTTATCGGAGTTGTTAGCTGATAACCGTTTTCTATAGTGTTTGACAATAAATCTTGTAATACTCTCCACATCATTCCTGTCGGAATTCGCCAGCCCTGATTGTCCGATTCTTTGTTATAACCATAAAAATAAAAATTAATGTTTATTATTGAGCCGTCTGACACTTCCGATAAATCGGTAATTGTCCCATTTGTGCAAACTATCATGACCGCCGGAAAGTCTTTTTCAGCGTTTCGTTCTTTTGACGCTGTTTTACTTATTGGGAAATATTGAACATGAACTCTCGGGGGTCTAGGTTCTGAATCTTTGAACTCCTGTTCTTCCGGTAAAGGCCAAAATGATATTAAAAGTTTTTCAATTCGCTTGCGGAGAGCGTCCACAAGCCCGGAAGGTGAACGGTCTAATATATTAACCATTTAACAACCTCTCAAACTCGTGAATCATGCGCTTGTCTAAAGTTTCCACAACTTTATCAATAGTCGCGCTTTGAACAGTCTCATTCGCTTTGAACATACCGACTGTTGTAGGTCCGTGATATTTACGCAGAACATTACCCTTCGTTTCATCGCGCTGATATACACCTATTTTCTTTTGCCCTTTTTGAAGAACACCGACAAAACCCCTGTCAAGCGTGTATTTATTGCCTTTTTTAATTTCAACAATAACTCTTCCGTTTCCCGGTAGTGGGGTTTTCGGCTTTACGCCTCTGAACGCCAAAATGTCTTGTACGCCAGAGAAAATTCGCATTTCCGCTCCTTCTCTCAATTGGTTTACTTCAATGGTATTTCCGATGTCGGTTGACGGTAATGTGTATTCTTTTGCAAGCTGACGTTTTGCTTCTGCTTTTCCTGAATCTCCGGCTCGTTTAGCGGCGCGGTTTATAGCTTTATCAATGTCTTTTCCGAATAAGAAAATACGTCTTACATAATCGTCATATTTGTTTTTATCTAACTGCGCTTCAATTTCAATCATATAACTTCGTCCTTCCTATTCGTATAACAAACACGCCCATTTCTGAAACTGCGTCCTTGATAAACCAATCCCTGCCGTCTTTTTCAAGCAACTCTCCAGACTGCGGAAGGCGCTCCATGTCTTTTTCTTTTATGTAAATATACTGCTCGCCTTCCGCTAATCCTTTGGCGTAAAGTTCGGTCATTCCCTTCAAAGCGTCGTTGTCAAGAATAATAGGAACGGTTTTGCCGTCGATGATAACGCTTTCCGCAAACTCGTCTGTCTGGAAAAATACATTATCGACATCGGCGGCAGCCGTTTCCTTAAATCCCATTTACGAACCCTGAGCCTCTTTTATCTTCCGGCGAATTTCGTCCTCGGAATCAATAAGACCAAGATCAACGCCGAGTTCTTTTGCTTTGGCTTTGAGTTCCTTCTTTGTCATTTCTTCCAAGGATTTTTCACCGCCATTACCGCCGCCGCTTGCGCCATCGTCCCCGGCTCCGTCGCCTTCATCTTTTTCTTTAGTTTTGGATTCATCTAAAACAACTTTTCTGATGAACCTTTCGGCAAGAAGCTGTTTGATTTCTTTCTCATCTAAGTCAAACGGAAGAACCTCATTACCGCTGTAATATTTGCCTTTGATCTTTACTTTGCAACCTTTCGCCGCAAAATATTTAACAGTTACCTTTTCCATTTTTTCTCCTTTTAGTGGGCTTTAAGAATTGCCCAGCTTTCGATATTGCCCGGTATCGGGACAGCCCTTGATGTAACCAATACTTCTTCACGAGGCGGTCTGCGCTCTTTGAAGAACTGCTGAATGTAACGACCTGAAACCGTTACCCAATTTTCGTTTTCGTCCATGTAGGTAACCGCTCCATAACCGAGTTTGTTCTGCCTTGCTTCGGGACTTGAGAAAATTACCGTTCCAATAGGGAGCTGGCGTCTGCGCCCGCCGCGCGGTCCGTATTCGGCGTTCTGCGTGTAAATTGTTACAAAAGGATCGCTCAAGAAACCAACGGCGCGCGCCGCTCCGTATTTGGAAACTTGCTCAGGTTTGAAACTTCCGAATTCAAAATTCCTTATGTCAAGGAGTTTTTGAATCAGCGTGTCCTGATACATTATTCGCCATGTTTCAGGAGACATAAAAACTTCGTCAACGGTATAACCAAGATGACCAAGTTCTTCTGCTTTACGGCAAAGATCGCCGTGAATATCTCCGTTAGGCTGACCCCAACGGTCATTGCCCAATAACGCTTCGCGGTTCGGGTGGAAATAATTTATTTCTCTTTTCACTCCCAAACCAAGAATATCGACACGACCATTGATCATGAACTCTGCGCACATATTCTCAATTCTGTTGTCAATTGAATTGAGACAGAACTTGAGATCGTCTGCGTGAAGTTCCTGCGCTCTCTGCGCTTCGGTTTTGGGTGAAAAAATATTTTCCCCTGCTGTTCTTCTGGCGATGTCTTTCGCGCCAATGATTCTGCGTTCCTGCATAATCGGCGTTTTGATCTCGTCTGTGCTGAAAGTCGCCCTTTCGGTCGCTTCAACAGTAAGGTCATCACCGACAAACCGAGCCATGGGCGCTCCCTCAAGAACTTTATCCCACTCTACGTTTTCAGTGGGGAAATACTCGTCCGAACCGCTAAAAAAGTGGTCGCGGAAAAACGTTGACGCAGGACGCACCGTTAAAACCGGCGGCAACTGCGTTCGTGGATCGTTTCTGTTAATTGTTTCTCCAGCCATTGTGTACCTCCTTAAAATGTTTCCGGAGCAGGATTCATCGGCGCGATGTAGATTTCTTTATCTTCCATTGCGTCAAGAATTGCTTCGGGAGCTATTGTGATCTCCATCACTTCCTCAATTTTGTTCTGGTTAAACTCGCCGCCAAACGCAACTACGCCCTCATTTTCGTCAGGGTCATCGGTATCAACATCGAGCAGAAGCACGCAACGAATTTCATCTCCGTCCGTGTATTTCCTGTAAGATGTTTCTCCTGCGCTTCTTGTGAGCAGCGTTCCACGCTTCACAACGCCGGAACCCGTTACCGTTACTGGTAATACCTTTGACGGAATAAGGGTTCCAGATATGAGATTGTCAACCTTTGACAAATCGACATTGGGTGAAAATAAATTCTTCATGAGTTTTCTCCTTATCTGTTATCCAATGCAGTCAATACACCTTCGGCGAATGCTGCCTGTTTGTTATGAATTTGAGGCTTGCGAAGATTATTTACTCCGCTCGCTTCAACGTCCCTTTCAAGCGATTGAATAAAACTGTTTCTTGAACGGTCAGTTTTATTCGCCGCAAGCGTTTTGAAAATATTTCTGCTCATTGCTTCCACGGAAGATCCGCTTCTAATCGCCGCTTGAATCATCTCTTCGGCTTCAGGAGCCGCCGCAGACATTTCATTGAGCGCGAGAATTCTCTGCCGTTCCGCTTGAACGCCCATGCGGTAAGCCGCTTGCGCGTTTGTACCGACCGGAATTGACGCAGGCGAAGCCGCAACAAGCGGTTCTACAAACTGCGTTGCGCAGTCTGGACAGGTTATGACATAACCCTCTGTTCCTGCCGTGTCTGTTCCTGTCTCAGTAGTCGCGGTATCGTAGGTAATTTCTACGCCGCACCCTGGACAGATAGCGGTCGCAAGTTCCGCTTTCGGCTTCGCAGGAAGTGCCGCTTTCGGCTTCGCCGGAAGTCTAGCGCCTGGAGCAGCCGTATTTGCCGGAGCAGCCGCTGTCGATTGTGCAGGAGCCGCAGGCTCGGTCTGCTGTCCGTTATTACCACCTAACGGAACAGTCTCCTGTGTTTCCGTACCGTCGGAACCGTCCTGATTAACGTCAGTGTCCCAAACGTACTCCGATCCGCAATGCGGACAAGTTACTGTGAAAAGCGCCGCCATTACATTGCTTGGCATTAGCCTTGCGAATGTTTTTTCAGCAGGCTCTTGCGCTTCCGCCGGCTGTCCGTTTGTTTGTCCTGCAATTACCTCGCCAGTTTCGGTATTGAGATTTACCGCACCGCCGCAACTCGGGCAGACGGTTTCTGTAAATACAATTTCCGCTTTTGGCTTTGGCTGGACTTTGGCAGCCGGGTTTTTCTTTCTCATTCTGAAAAACGCCATAGTTTTTCCTCCCTCTCTCATTGAAATTATTTTTCCGGCAGTTTTTTCGGCTGCCTTATTAAACATGGTTAAATCGATCTGATGTCCTTTGTAGTTGTAAATACCGGGCGCGATACTCGCGGCGGCTTCAAGCGGAAGTTTCGCTTCCGGCGTAATAGCGTTTGCAAGCCCAAAGGCGATAGCTTCATCAGCCGTCATCCAAACGCCGTTTCCGTCCACGCCGTTCATAAGAGCAATTATTTCTTCCCTTGTTTTTTTGCTTTTCGCCATATAAGCGGCAATCATCGGTTCTTTATACTTTTCCAAATCACCTAAAAACTGCCTCGCGCCGTTTTCATTAACAAGCCCTGAATTAGACATAGCAAGATGAACAAAAAGCATTGAAGCATTAGACATATAAACCAAATCGCAGGCGCAAATGATAACCGTTCCACCGGAAGCGGCGCAGCCTTCGACATACGCCGTTTTTCTTTCTGGTCTGCTTTTCAAAATGTCGTATATTGCTAATGAAGCGAACATATCGCCACCGTTTGAGAAAATGTGAAGTTCAATTTCATTTATCTTTCCCAGCGCGTTCAATTCTTTTGTGAAAGTGCTGGGCGTTGTTTCATCTCCCCAAAATTGATTACTATCTATGTCTCCATAAATATCTAAGCGCCCTATTACATTTCCATTTAACACATGAATTTTTTTCATTGTGTAAAATTTTCTTTTTTCATTAGCCATTCTGAACACCTCCATTCATATTTACAGTTTCATTTCTACCGTCTGCCGCGGATATTGCGCCAGCAGTCGCCGTCATACCTTCCGCAGCGGCTTTAGACAATCCAGCGGCAACAGCTGCCTCTATTTCGCGTTTTCTAATGCTAAGGTTCTCCATGTAATCACCGCCGTTCAATTCCGATGTCGCCTGTCCTGCTGTCGCATAACCAAGCGATACTTGTTTTTCCCAAGCTTGCACTTCCTTCAACATATCTATCTGCGGCAAGCCCGGACCATTCCATTTTGTTCTGGTATACGCCATGCGCATAATAGGATCATCAAAATAACCCGGCGCGAAAATCCAACCGCGCGCAACCGCTTCGTCCATAAACGCTTCGTAAATAGGCTGACAAAAATCATTGACAAGGCTACTGCGTAATATTTTCATTTCTGCGCTTGCCATATTCATAGCGGCGCGGCTCGCGCTGTATGAAGCCTGAAATTTCTGCAATAACATTTCATAAGGAACGCCTGTTGACGGTCCCATTAACTGGATAACGCTTTCAACAAACGGCGCGAATGCTGAATTCGGTCTTGTAGATTGAATCGCTTTTGGCTCTTCGCCTTTTCTGGCGTATTGAACAATGCCGTTTCCAAGAGCGATTAAATTTTCTTCGCCGTCTGTCGCTTCATCACCTTCAAGCGCTTCCATTTCACCTGCCATAGCGTCTGGATTTTCAGAAGTGATTACAAGCGTAAATAACGCCTGTATCTGGGCGGCTACCGTTTCGGCTTTCAGATAACGGTCAAGAGTAAGACAGAGTTCAACAATAGGCGCGATTAACGGAACGCCGCGCCGTAATCCCGGGCGTAAAGTTTCCATAAGGTGAAGCACGTTCGGAAGCCCTGTTTCCGCTCCGTAGGCAGGAATAAAAATCCACCGCGGCTGGTTTGCATTACTCACGTGCCAGTTCCGCCTATATGTCGCGTTTTTATACGGTCCTGTATAAAACCAGTAACCTACTACATGACTCCATTCGGATATTTCAACGCCGCCAAGAACATCATTGCCTAACATTTCATGTTCTATCCTTTCCTTTCCTTCGGGTGTTGCTACGCAGTCAGCCTCGATAACCTGAATCTTCAAACTGAACGGAGCGTTCCTGCGGTCAAACCGCGGCATTGTTACAAACACATCGCCGGATTCTAATTGCGATCTGAATACTAATCTTGTCAGTTCATAAAAATTATCCCTTCTCGCGCAATCACAATTCGGAGTTTTTGCAAATGTTTCCCACAAACGCAAAACTTGAGATTTCCATAATTTAACGGCTTCGGGTGTCATTCGTAAATATTCAGCGTCCGGAACTGGCTCGGGGTGTAATCCGTTACCAACCACATGGGTAGTTAATGTTTTATAAATGCCTGCGACGACTGGCGCTTCCATTGTCAACTGTCTTGAGCGTTGTCTGATAATCGGCAAGTGCTGAACAATATCAGAATCGGGATCGGCTCCCTGCCAATCCCAACCTTTGAAAACTGGTTTTGTTAATGAAGCCGCTGCGGAAGAATACCCGGAAGCCAAAACTCTATTTCTGCCAAGTGATAACGGTCTGCCGTACTGGTCGAGTATAGTATTCTTTTTTGGTTTAACCGCATTTTCCATTTTTACCCGACCGTTACAACTCTTCGGAATCTTCCGCTCCCGCCTGACAGAGCGGCGATCTCATCTTCCAATTCCTTTTTCCATTTCCGTAATTCGGCAAGGTTGGCTCTCGTAAGACTGCGCGAACCGATTGTATAAGACTGTGCGCCGCTCAAAATCGTTTTTATCGCGTCGTTTACATCTTTCAGTTCCTGTTTGCGCTCGGTTAATTTTGCGGTGTTTTTCGCTTTCGCCATAATTCTCCTCAAGGCATAAAAAAAAGCCCGCAGGGACAAAAAGAGGAGATTCCTCTCGTTGTCTCTACGGGCTTCCGCGTTTTCGGTCAGCCGAATATTAAACTATGTAAACAATATATAATACTTCACTCAATAATGTCAAATACTATTTTAAGATTTTTGCACATTCTTTTTCCCCTTCTGAAAGTCCATGTTTACGGTTACATCGCTAGGCTCCCCAAATCTAATGCGCTTCTGGACGCTTAAATCCAGTTTGTTTGAATTAGCGGAAATGTTTATAGTAACGCTGCCGAAATCTACTTCACGCACAACATCTCTGATAATCTCCAAGTCTCCGTCTGTCAATTCCATATCCCCTCCCTACAGGTCTATGCCTTGCGCCCTGGCTTTTTGATTTTTACTCATTTTTTTTATATGTTTTCCAGTCTCAGCCGTAACTGATACCGCCTTTTTTTCCAACCACGGCGATTTCAAATGTATTTGTTTTAATAGTTTTTCATCGGTCGATGACATTATCCGCAGCGCCGCCCTCGCGTAAACACGGCAGTCCAACGATTCATTTCTCGCGCCTGCCGGCTTATGCCATTCGTAAACCGAAAAACCTTTTTTATTTCTTATTACGATTCTCTTCTCTACCGTCAGCATTTGAAAATAAGTAGTGTCGTATCCTCGCGCCGGAATATCGTCTTCATCTTTCGGGAAATGGCAATAATTATCTCCTTTTTTCTCAACCTTTAGCCATGACATTAAATCATATTTAATACTGTCAACGCCGACCATCATCAAACCTTTTTCCCTCGCTTTTACGGACGGTCTTATCAACTGTACTTTGTCGCCGGGCTGTCCTTTTATCGGATAAACGCCGCGAGACTTTTTCGCCAGACAATAATTATAAACCTGTGTCGTGTAATGACCGCCGGTATCAACGGCGACACGGCTTATCATTAACCGCTTTCCGTTTTTATAAGACCACGCCCGGGATAATAAATCAGTCAACCGATTCCAAACTTCACCGAGCCGCGGATCGCCAAATATTTCTGCGTACTCAATTCCCCAACTTTCATATCCCAATCCCCAGCCTACAACTTCATAAGCCAAGCGGTTATCCTGCACGTCTACGCCCATTGTAAGAACGCAAACGCCGTCAGGTAGTTCTGCGTCATAAACTTCCCTGCGTTTTTCAAGCACATGGGATTCCAACACTTCGCCGCGGATTTCCCACTCCTCAGCAAGAACCGTATTAATAAACAATTTTAATTTTGAGAAGTCGCCTTTTTCTGCCAACTGGTTCGCTACTACCCACTTTGAAATTAAATTTTCCCATGTCATTTGTGAATCAAGCGCGTTCACATGGAACCCCCTCACCTCATGTTCAGGATTATCCGCAATCCATTTACCGCCGTTCTTTTCCCAATCCTTCCTCGTAGAGAATTCTCCGCAATACGGACAGCCCATTTTTACAGTCGCAAAATCCAGCCTCGTCCAGATGAACTGAGACCATTCGCCGCACTTCGGGCATTTATGCGTCCAGTGTTCACGAGTGGAATCATTATATGCCGTTTCAATTTTGCTATGCTCCTTTATCGTTGGCGTGGAAGTCAAAACTATTTTACAGTCTGGAAATCTGTTTGTTCGGACAATCGCTAATTCTACAGGATCGCCCTGTCCCTCAAGATCATCCGGCCATTCGTCAATTTCATCGCATAATAAAACGCGAATCGGTCTGGACTTCAAAGCAGCCGCGCTGTTCGCTCCGGTTATTACCGCATACCCTCTACCGCCCTTAAAAGATTTTTCCAATAATTTATTTTCTGAACTTCTTGTTTTATTACTTATTTTATCCCTCAGGCATGGCGTATCTCTGAACATCGGCGCGATACGCTTTGATGAAAACGACTGCGCCATCTGTATTGTCGGTTGAATAATCATAATCGGACATGGATCATAAGTTACAAAATAACCTAAGACATTAAGAATAGCGGCGTTTGTTTTTCCCATTTGCGCGCCGCATTTTACGACTACTTTCTGAATTTTCATGTCGCTTATGGCAAGCATTACTTCGTCAAGATAAGGAACGCCGTCCGAATACCACGGACCCGGCGCGGCTGATTCCTCACCTGACACAATCCTATCTTCTATCGCCCAATCAAGAACTGTTTTTTTCGGCGGCGGTTCCAATAAGAACATAAGAACATTAAAACATTTTTTTTCATTCGGTAATAATTTCACTTATTCCCCTATGTCCTCTTTTTCCAATATTTCGTCCCAATTCAAATTAACAGTATCATGCATTATCCTCGCTATTCTTTCGTAAATTTTTTGTGAAATCTCATTTGAATTATCCATGTTCCTTAACTGCGGAGCGATACCCTTCGGAATTGACAATAAGTTTATTCTTAACCTGTTAAGAACAGAACCTATTGCCGCTACAATTCTATCAGCGTCTAATAACTCCCCTTCTCGCTCCGCGAGATCAAGCTCTTCTTTTTTCGCTCTCGCTGTTAGTTGTCTTTCTTTAGATTTTTTCATTTCTTCGGTTTCTCTTGAACCGCGGCTGTCCGATAACGCCCTGTAATATCTCGCTATGTAAATAAAAACGTCAGGTTTATATAAATCTCCTTCTTTTTTGCTATTTGAAATGTACGGCGTGATAACGCCAAGTTTTTTTAATTTGCTGACCATCGAAATATCAAATTGCATTATTTTAGCTATTTCTGCCGGCGTTAAAAGTTTACCTTTGTATTTTTCCTCTTTTTCTGCCGTTATTGGCTTTTTTGGAACCGTTTTTTTTATCGTTTCTTTCGTTTTAGCCAAAATTTCCTCCCAAATTTAAAATGAATTGAACCGTCAAAAAAATTCTCGTGTGTAGAGCGTTTTCGGGGTCAAGGGCACCCTCGATTAATCTTTCGCTGGAAGGACCCGAAAATTTTTGAGCGTGGGTGGGAAGTTGGTTTTTGAAAAGAAGGCTGAGAAAGCGCAAAACAATGAAAGAACAGAGTATTGGCTACGAATGAGGATAATTATACATGAGGATATGCAGAATAACAAGGGCTTTATTATATATTTGGTTCAAAACCCACTTCATAATTAAAGACTAAACGGATAGAAGGAACGGCGGTCTGTACTATAGGCATATAATGTCTGGTAACTTTGTTCATATATTCGATTAAGTAACTACGAACATACCTTGCGGGAACACGACGGGCTAACATTTCATTAGCGACATTAACGGCGCGTTCTGCTTCAGCCTGTATTTGGCTTTCAACCCAGTCTTTTTGAGCGTTCCTCTCGATTAAGCGTTCACACGGCTTTAGCATTTTAACTTTCCCTGTTTTAAGAATGTTGCATATAATAATCAATAAAAACCCCATCTTTCAGTATATACATGGGATTATCACATTTTTCTTTTCCTTTTTCTTGACATTCTTTATTTTTACAACACGCTGGATATGAAAGACCTTTTTCACGCCTATAGAAACAAAACCTATTAATATCTATTCCTGGATATAACTTTTTAATATCTTCTTCTGGATATAACTCTTCCAAAATCCTCTCCTCCATAGAGTTAATCGCCGTTTTATGCGATTTTTTGTCAAAAACGGCAATTAACTTTCAAAAATCTCAGCTTTTCAACCTTTTAATTACCGCCCTTGTAATCGGATAACAGATAACCTCGTACCCGGTCTCAATTATCGTTCCGCCGATAATCATTGTAATTATGGCGATTGGCGGCAGAACGAAGGCAAAGGCAAGCGTCATAAAGACGGCATTGTCTACCAACTGCCCGGCGACCGTTGAAGAAATCGCCCTGAAAAACAGGTATTTGTCAAACCTCTTTTTCAGCCCGACCATTACCTTTGAATTAATCAGCGAGCCGATGTAATAAGCGGTAACGCTCGCTATCGTAATTCTCACGGTTGAACCGCAGACGGCGCGAAACGCCTCTTGGTTCACATAATTAACCGACGGCGGTATCTTTATGGCGATAAAGTAAATTACCGCCACGGCGACATTCACGATGAACCCGGTAAATATCAGGTTCTTGGCGCTCTTGTAACCGTAGACCTCGCTCTGGACATCTAATATTATAAACACAATCGGCGAAATAAACAAGCCCAAATTGATCGTGAATATAAAAATATCCATTTGTTTTGACGCTAGTATGTTCATCAATACCAGCCCGACGCAGTTTTTTTATATGGCTTGCCTTAATAGTTCGCCTTTTTTATTAGCCTCTCTTATTCGTTTACAAGCAAGTTCAAAAGAAAATTTATTTATTTCTATGCCTATATAGCGTCTACCCAACTGTTGACAAGCTATCCCAACACTACCGCTACCCATAAACGGATCAAGTACAATCCCATTTACTGGGCAACTTGTTTTTATGGCTCTTGAACATAACGCAATAGGCTTTTGTGCAAAGTGTCCGCAATACTCTTTTCCCATATAATTAATATAATTAAACCGCCATACACAATTCATGTTTTCATGGGTATTGTCAAAATATGTTCTGTTTTTTTGCCATTCTAATAGAGCATTATTATATTCTTTTCTAAACTCTTTATATGTCTTATTAAAAGCATTTATACTATTTTCTTCACAATATTTTTTAAGCTGATTGTAGTTTTTCTCTACTATCATTCGCCAACTTGCCTCTGCTATCCAATGCCCATAAACATATTTTTGACCTGTTATTTTTTGTGTTATTTCATTATTTATTCCAGCCTTTTTTAATTCGGTAATCAATAACTCCCTTGCATTTCTTAATTCGTCAAGAAAATGCGCTTTTGCGCTCATTTTTTTTATTGTCCTATTGCCTTTAGTTACAAACAAACAGCTTTCATTACATCGGACATAAGATTTATGACTTTGCGCTGATTGTCCCTGCCCAACGCCTTTGTCCCATGTGATAAAATTTCTATAAGTTATTTCCCTGTTTTTTTGCATAGGTTTTAGTATTTCGCTGTAAATATCCATAAGCGGCTCTTCAATGCCCCAACAATACCACGAACCGCCGTTTTTAAGGATATGAAATGAAGGTATAATCCACCGCCTGTTGAATTCTAATAAATCATCATAATTCAAATTGTCATTTACCATACCACGTTTTCTCATTCCATAAGGCGGATCGGCAAAAATCATGTCAATTTCTGTCCCGATAATATAAGGTATTATTTCTATAAAGTCTCCGAGATATAAAGTTGCATTGCCTATCTGCTCTTTTCTCATTTACGCTAATTTCTCCATGCTTAACCTTGCGTCTATATTTTCGTTATATTTTATTTCTATCAATCGGATTTTATGCGCTTTACAGAAATTGCGTTTCCTGTTATCGTTTTTTTGCGAATAATAAAATTTCTCTTCGCCGCCCAACGCTTCTACTGGTCTATAATGCTGTAATCCATGATATTCAACTACTATATTTTTTTCTGGCAAATAAAAATCTGCTCTTAAAAATCTATTGTCATCTTCTTTGTCTATTAAAGGATATTGCCTAATATATTTTATGCCATGCCGTTCAAAATACAGGCTTAAATATCTTTCGCCTTTACTTTCCCTACATACTGGACAGCCTGTCTTTTGGCATAAATGGCTATCTGGAGTTTGGTAGAATTCGCCATGTTCCCTGCAAATAATTTTTACTTTTGTTTTTGCGTTCACATATTCCACACCGCTATAATCATATTTTTCGCCATGTATTTTTATTGCCTGTTGTATAAACATTTGTTTATTCGGCATTTCATTGGCGCATTTTGGACACCCTATCCTAAAAGGATTTTTCTGTAAATGAACATCTGGTCTTTGTTCAAATATACCATGAACAGGGCATATTATTTTTACATTTTTTTTATTGCCTTTATAAACCACAAGTGAATAATCGTATTTGTCGCCAAATTTTTCTTTTGCCCTTTTAATAAATTCTTCTTGGCTCATAGTTCTATCATCTGCCATGCACTTCGGACAACCGCAACCTGTCAAATGCACTTGCGGTATCTGATAAAATTCTCCATGTTTTTTACAAATTATTTTTATCGGCGTTTTAGCGGATTTATATTCTATCTGGCTGTAATCATATAAATCACCATGAACTATTTTTGCGTTTTCTAAAAATGTATTTATGTTTGTGCGTTTTGGCATAACACAATAATAACTTATTTACATTATTTTGTCAAACAAAATATTTTTTTTACACGTCATCGCCTATTTTGGCAATGAAAGAAGGGAAGCGGATGCCGCGCTTGATAATCAGACGGCAAAGTTTTTCCACCTGTTCCGGCGTTCTCTTTTTGTAGTTGCCTTGTAATGGTTTGATTAAATGCC
>Ga0268262_10001344_pt1 | contig 30713 bp, 33 predicted proteins | sample TergutNc150P3_FD_190354 | JGI IMG/M metagenome (GOLD analysis project Ga0268262, IMG submission 190354) | Nasutitermes corniger P3 segment gut microbial community from laboratory colony in Florida, USA - Nc150 P3 (SPAdes) (version 2) | ecosystem: Host-associated > Arthropoda: Insects >... | reverse complement strand
TTTTTCTATGTCGAAGGTTATTATAACCGCGAACGGATTCATTCGGTACTTGACTATCTTGCACCTAATGAATATTATTCAAGTAAAGTTGCTTAACTTTGTATACTGCCTGGGGTAAAGTCCATATTTCACCTACATTAGATTTATCTTCATTGTGTTCTATATTTATAATAATAAAACCTATCATTTTTTCGGAATTCATAACACAATAATAACTACAATTTGCTTGATTCGCTAATAAATTCTTATAATTTTCAATTCGTTTTTCTTTTTCTATAGACATATTTTCTAAATATTCTTGAGGTACAATATTTTTATATGCTGATTGCCAACAGGAAATATTACAATCAGTAAAAATATAAGCATCTTCAGGTATTGCTTTACGAATATTAATTTCCATGTTTTACCATTTATTAGAGTTGTTCAGAAACTGAAGTTTCCGAACAACTCTATTATATTTTAATTTTTCTTTGGTATAAATTTATCCATAAAAGATAACATTTCAATCAACTGATCCACAAGGTCATCGTTGATATTTGTCCAGGAATAACAGTATCCGGGGAAGTATGGGCATAAATTATACTTTTTTTGTTCATAAATAACTTGAATATAAGCCAAAGGACGTGAACCGGTTTTATCTGTCTGAACACAATACCTGCAGCCGTCACATTTTTTTGTATGATTTATAACAAAACTTTTATTTTTTTCACTCATTGTGTCAAAAGCGTCCAAATAAGCCTTCAACCCATTAGGTATGCATAAACCAAAAACAGCGGGCTGTTTCACATAAAAATCATATTGTGCCGATATGCCTGTATGTCTGATTTTATATTCAAATCCTCCTTTTGGAGTTTCTTTGCTCCATAAAGGGTTTGCGTATGTTAATGTAAGCTTACAGTCGCTTGCGGTTGGTTTATTTATATCAAACCGTTTATATCCTTGCTTAATAAGCCAGTTTTCAAGTTTGCGAAATGATGATTCACCAAGTAGGGAAGCGTATATATCCGAACTGTACGGATAATCTCTATCAAAAAGACAATACATAAATTCAACAATGCTTGATTTTAGTCGTTTTGACATCCAAGTCCATGCTTTTGGTAATTTACTAAAATTGTTTATACCAAGTTTTGATAATATTTCCCGTTGTTTTTTATTGATTTTTATTTTTGGATCCTGACCAATTAAATACATACTTTGCACTAATGAATCAATTGCCTTTGTGAATTTACGCATATTATTAATTAATTCGGGCTTTCCATAAGCTTTTTTATTAAATCTATTGGGATAAGTATCATCTTCATGCAGGGAAGGAACAAAAAGTAAAGGTTCATTAAAAGCCAATTTATATAAATTTTTCATTAAAATATAAAATTGTTCCTGTTCAGCCGAATCGATTTTGCCATTTTTATCCGGTACGAATTTTGGAAACATGTCCAAATAGGTTTGTGCCATTCGCTGTTCTAAACTTGTAAAAGTCATCTTTTTTCCTTCCACCATGTCGATGTTGCATAAGGTCTAAAACCAATATTGTAGTAAAATTGTTGTAAAGAACCGACAAGAGCCCTTATTGCGCCAAGCTCGCCGCAGCGTTTTATTCCTTCCAATACTGACGCTTTTCCCAATCCCATTTTTCGATATGCCGGTTCAGTTACAACAGGTTCAACTAATGCGCTTTTTGATTTTTTATCATACCACATACCGCAATGGGAAACATAATCTCCATTAGGAGCCACCACAGAAACTTTTAAGCTGAGGTCAACATTTGGTCTGTTCCATTCGTTTTTATATTCTTCCGAATGTTTTTCCCAACAAAGATAATAAGGACCATCCCCATTCATTTCATGGTCAAACCCTTTCCAACACACTTGCCCATACTTATATGGATCAAATTCTTCCGCAAGACTGGTTATTTTGAATTTGTCAGGCAAAGTATACTTAATCTTTGTAAGGTCTATGAGATAAACAGCGTCAGATTCTTTATCCTGTGTTGGGAAAAAATTATTTTGAGCGGCAATATTCTGCGTTTCCAAATCACCGTCAAGAATTAGTACACGGAAATATCCGTCTTTAGCAAGGTTTGTTTTAGCGTAAAAAAACATTTCTTCTTTGAGGTTTTCATATCCTTTTAACGCCAATAGGAAAGCAGAACCAAGTTTAGTATCAAAAGTCGCTATGGCAGCAATTTTGCCATTTTCTTCCCAGATACCGATTTTTCCTAATTTGTCAACATCTGCCCATTCGCTTCCAAAGAACGTGAGCATCCAATCCCAACGACCATAATGATAGTTGTGGCTGTCAAGTTCGATTAAAAAATCCCGAACACGATTATAATCATCACCATAAAGAGTGATGTTTTCATATTGCCTGGATTTAACAGACATAAATACTCCTTAAAAAGTAGAATAGAGTTGTTCAGAAACTGAAGTTTCCGAACAACTCTATTCTTTGAATCGAAATCATGAAAATACAGTTATAATACCACGAACAGTAACTTTGCGCCTTTGCGAGAAATAAAATAAAGCTTTTTTATGTCCCTTCTTTGACAATTTCGATCTTTATTCCGTCATGCTGATCCGGTTCGTCTTTTGGCGGGATTGAAACGCGAAGAATTCCGTTTTTGTAGACCGCTTTTACTTTTTCCTGCGCATATTTATCAAGCGGAACAAAATACTTCTGCTTTTCTATGTCTTTCATTTTAAGACGGCGTTTGAAGTACCGGATATTATCTTCATTTTGGAATTTTACAGGGCTGTCTTCCATGTTATCCGGGACATTATTTATCTTCGCCGAAAAAACCATATAATCACCCTGAAAAGAAAGACTTATGTCTTTTTCATCAAATCCGGCCAGCGCAAATTCAAACACAAGAGTCCTGTCTTGAGTCATAAGAACGTTCATTGGCGGAAATGAATAGTTGGGATAAAAATCGGTATTTTCATCGAAAAACTGTTTTCCGAAAGTAAAAGGTCCCTGATTAAAACCTGTATTTTCAGTATTACAGTTGTTGAATTTACGATGAAATTCTTCCTTAAAATCCTGGGCAGCATCGAAAATTTCATCGAAGATGTTTCCCAGATCCATGTAATTTCTTGGTCCTTTCATAAAAGGCTCCTTTTCATGCGCTGTGGAACGCTTGTTCATAGCCGTACCAATGGCATGGATAAAATAGGGACCCCCATACGGGCGATTCCTGCCGCCGAGGGCGGCTGAACCACTGCGGTTCTACATATAATTTATATTCATTTTAACAAAAAGTCAAATATTAAAATTGTTTTTTTTATGATTTTACGATATTAAACCGGCGGTTTTACGGGAACGCGTATTCGTTCAATGGAAACGGTCCTGCCGTCTTTTGCCAGTTCCAGATATACGCCCTGCAATTCCGGCGCTTCCCATGCGTCTTTTGTCCATTCGGGAATGCCCGTAAGGTATTCGTTAATGCGGGAAGAAATTTCACAGCCGCCGACAGATTGAAAACTGCCTGTCCGGCCTGCGTCGCTTATTACGGCTGTTCCGCCGTTTAATATGGTTTCATCGGCGGATTGAACCCTTGTGTGGGAGCCTATTACCGCTGAACACAAACCGTCCGCCGCATAAAAAAGAGTCTTTTTTTCCGCAGTTGCCTGCGCGTGAAAATCAATAATTATATAACGCGTTTGTTTTCTAAGTTTTTCAAGCAGGCAGGGAAGGGCGGCGAATGGGCTGTTTGAATGCAGTCTGTTAAACCCATTCTGACCAATAAGGACGGCTACCGCTAATTTTTCACCGGCGTTATCTCCGTACTGCCCTGATCCTGCCTTAAAAACTTTAAAGCCGATACCCGGAGCTTCGGGATTTAAATTCTCCGGCCGCAGCACATATGGTATTTTTTCCAGATTTTCTGTCAGGTCTTTTTTGTAAAAACAGCATTCACCCAGTGTGATTGCGTTTGCTCCAAGTTTATGAATGTAAGCGGCATGGCTGCGCCCAAGGCCGTTTCCGCTGGTAGCGCCGTCTGCGCAGACAATTAAAAAATCCCATGAGATGCGCGTTTTTAGTTCATTAATCGCTTTCTTAAATGCGTAGACTCCGGCTTTACCGACCAATTCCGCTACGTAAAGTATTTTCATTAATTATGTTTGCCCTGACCGTAAAAAGGGTCCAGCCCTGAAAGGATTCTTTCAAATTCCGCCGCGGCGCGGTAATCTCCAAGTTCTCTGCAAGTATCGCGCAGGTTAAAAATAGCGTCGTAGTACTGCGGAAACAGGCTTACCGATTTTTCAAAACAATTACGCGCTTCTTCAAATCTTGTTTCATTAAAATATAAAACGCCCAGATTATTCCATGTTTTGGGATTATCATCGCTGTGAGAAAGAGCCGTCAGGTAGCAATTTTCGGAAAGTTCAAAGTCATTTGTTTCATAGTAAATTAAACCCATGGAATGCCAGGCTTCGGCATAATTATCGTTTATTGTTACTGAGCGCTGGAAGCTTTCAATTGCATCGGTGTAATCACCGGTCTTCTGCTGGGCAAGGCCTAAATTAAGCCAAAGCAGGGGATTTTCCGGTTCTATCGCAAGCGCTTTTCGGAACAGCGGGATTGCCTCAAAAGGCTGGTTTGCCTCCGTCAGCGCGACTCCCGAATTATTTAAAGAAGCGGCAGTTTCCATAATCCATTCTTTAAATAAATATACCTTAAATACCGCTTATAAACAATCATTATTTTTTTTCAGGCTTTTTAATTTTTTTCAGATACGGTATAATAGAGTTGTTTTGAAACTGAAGTTTCTAAACAACTATAATATAAAAACGGAATTTTAAAAGTGAAAGAAATAGGTGAATTTAACAGCAGTATTACTGAACATGAGTTTTTTTCCTTTATATATGAAAAAATTATTTCAAGAGAAATAATAGTCTTTTCCAAATTAAAAGAATTAATCGCTCCCGCTTTGCGTGAGAAATGGACATATCCGGTTGTAATGAAGGCTTTTCAGTTAATGAAGAGGCTGTATTGGGGTTTTTTTGCCAATATAGACCCCGGTACCCACAGAAAACTCTGGAAAGAACTTGTTATTGAAGACAGGGATTTTCCCGAAGCTGGAGACCTTAAAAAAACCCTGCAAATTTCCAACCTGTATGTAGCAATGTGCGATATTCACGGTTATACCAAATTTTGCATGGAATCCAGAAAAAATCTGTCCATGATGCACACCCTGGACTGGTCGATTGAAAACGAGATACTTCGTATTTCCACTTTGTGCGGCGCGATCAGCCAAAGGGAACGCGGAGATGAAATGGTCATTGTTGCGGCAGGCGCAACAGACGCTTTAAAGGTTACATTGTGCATTATCGACTATTTCGGAAAAACCGATATTGTCGCCGATCCGGGTATTTCCACAAAACGCACCGGAAATGCGGAAGCTCTGCCTGTCTTTAAAATTACCGCCGGAATAACCGGCGGCAATACACAAAGCCCGCTCATCATTACGGAGAGGGGAAATCTTTCCGGTTTCCTTTTAAATTCCGGCGCAAGGCTCCAGACAAGGGCGAATGAACTTTCGCCTAAAGAATCCAGGGTTATGATCGCCAAACAGGTAATGATGAATTATGAAAAAGAAAACGCTGTAAACAAAAGTATACTTGCGGAAAAAGCTTCTTTGTACTTTTTTGATACCGGCCATATTGAATTTAAGGGAGTAATGATTCCGACCTGCGAAGTTGTTTTTGATAAAAAAGAGCGCTACAAAGAAAAATTTTCCAAAGAAATGACAAAGCTGTTCGGCTCTATTCGTGATAATCTCTGGGAACAGAGGATATTCCAGGACTTGATTGAAGTGCTTACAAAAGTTATTCAATGTATGCCGAAGTTTTCAATTACCCCCCGCCAGCCGTTTCATGGTATGCAGACTATTACAAACGAATCTTATGTTCAGCTTTGCCGTATCGCGTATAAAGCGTATTGTGTAGATGAAGATTATTATACGGCGGTTGAATACTTGAATTTTCTGGTTGAAGTCAGCGAAGCTGTATCTGGATTTGACAGGCTTGTACTTGACTATTTTAAAGGCGTTACGGACAAGTATCAAATTCTTCTTAACGCTTATGAAAGCCATATTGACAAGGAAGTTGATGAAAAGGCGGAGCATATTTTTCAAGGCGATCATTATAAAACATGGCTTGCGGCAAAGAACGGAACACAGATTTATGAAAAACTAAGGGGAATAGGGCGTAAGAGCAAAGAAATCACCAAAAAGAAAAATCTGTGGTTAAGTATGCTTGCCGCGAATAAAGAGCAGATGGAATTTACCCTTTATTCGGGGAAGAAGTAATTTCAATAAACTGTTTTAGGACCTTAAATTTTCCGATATAAAAATATGACCCGTAAGGCGTTATTTTTTATTATTATGTCTTATTATGTCTTTTCAGGCGTTTTTGCGCAGGGGCGCGAGTCCGGCAATCATCCTTACGTAATCCGAGGCGAAGTTTATGTGGATTTTGAGCAGATTTATGCAGGTCATGTTGATGAGGAATATCCGCTTGACATTCCGACCGCAGGACGCCGCGCGCTTGAAGAGGCGGCTTTGTTTTATTCCGCTATGATTTACGGCTGGTCTTTTTATTATGACGTGGGGGAGAAAGCCAGACAGATTGAGGAAAAACTGGAACTGGAATCGGTCGCAATAATTGAATTCGGCGATCCTTCGTTAAAAGTTACCGATACGGAAATCAAGGATATGCAGCTTAGGGTGTGGACGGATTACCATTTAAGCGACGCCCAGCAGCGCCGAATGCAGGTTTGGCGTACAGGAATGATAAGAAATGCCCAGGGTATCGGTTACGGACAGTCAATTATAGAAGTTTATCCCGGCTGGCTTGCGGTGAAAAAAACCGCGCTTGAAGATTCCGCAAGGGCTGCCCTTCGCGCATTGCTGAGGGGCAGCGAGAGGAACCGCCCAAAAGAAGTAACAGGATTTATCAGTCTTGCGTCATTTCCAAGATATTATATGGAAAGCGGACGCTGGGCTGTTTCCGCGCGTTTCAGGGTTCAGATAAAAGAAATTATCCCCTTTGCCGCTTATTAACAGGGAACCGATAAAAACCGGTTGTTTTTGCCTGTTCCCTGTATTTTTTCCCTTTTCTATGCTAGAATAATTTTATGGAAAGAAATAATTTGAATGTATTAAGAATAGGAATTTTTTATGATGGATATTATTTTTACAAAATAAGCAATTATTACAAATACGAACATGAAAAAAAAGCGCGAATAAGCATCAGCGGACTTCATGATTTTATAAGGAGCGAAATTGCGGCGCTTACAAATACTGATATACGCCAATGCCGTATTATTGACGCTCATTATTTTAAGGGGCGCTCATCCGCAAAAGAATTAGGTGAAAAAGTGCAGAGCGAGAGGGTATTTGAAGATATTCTGATGCGGGAAAATATTGTCAGTCATTATCTGCCGCTGCGTTTCGGCGATAACAACACGGTTCAGGAAAAGGGAATTGACGTATGGCTTGCGCTGGAAGCCTATGAACTTGCCATATATAAGCATTTTGACATTCTTGTACTGGTAGCGGGCGACGGTGATTATGTTCCGCTGGTCCGCAAACTGCATACAGTAGGCACGCATGTTATGCTTATCTGCTGGGATTTTTCATATCACAATGAGAACGGAGATGTTGTAGAGACAAAAACATCCCGTCAATTGCAGGAAGAAGTTTTTTTTCCGGTGTTTATGTGCCAGCGTATTGAACAAAATGACAGTGATTACATAAAAGAACTGTTTGTAACGGAAAAAAATTACGAGAAATTCCCCGTTGTAAATTTAAAGACTGAAACAGCTCCCGTTCTGGAACAGGAAGAATTTGTTTCTACTATTTACAGCATAAATCCCAACGGTTTCGGTTTCATAAAAGACGAAGATCGCAACAATGTTTTTTTTCACTACAGCAGGGTTACAAACTGTGAATTTTACGAATTAAAATTCGGGATGAATGTAAAGTTTACCGTAGAGGAAGATATAGAGCGGAGCAAGAAAGACGGCGCTCCCCGTTTCAGGGCTACAAAAGTTACCGTTATTGATTAACCCAGTTCTACAGCGCGCCGCCAAGCCGCTTCTACGGCTTTTATTACAGTTCCCCGGAAAGCTCCGCTCTCAAGCGCTGTAATGCCCGCGATTGTTGTTCCGCCGGGTGATGTTACCATATCCTTTAATTCGCCGGGATGTTTTTTTGTTTCCTGAACCATTGCCGCAGCTCCCGCCGCAGTCTGGGCGGCGTAACGAAGAGCCTTGTCTCTGGGCAGTCCTGCGCGGACGCCTCCGTCGGCTAACGCTTCTATAAAAAGATAGACGAATGCGGGTCCGGAACCTGAAAGGGCTGTAACGGCATCCATTAAATTTTCATCTATTTTATCTATAATGCCCGCGCCTCCGAGAAATTGCTCCAGAACGGCAATATGCGTTTTTTGAACTTCCGGCGAAGCGGCAAGGGCGATCATTCCCTTTCCTATCAGCGCCGGCGTGTTCGGCATGATGCGGATAACGGGTGCTTTTGCGCTGACTGCTTTTTTTATTTTTTCAATAGACCAGCCTGCCGCCATTGAAACCAGCGCCGGAGGAGAACCTGCGTCAATCCTTTTTCTTACGGTATCTGTGATTTCAGCTAACACCTGTGGAAGAACCTGCGGCTTTACCGCAAGAAAAATATAATCGCCCTTGCCGACCGCTTCAATGTTGGAACTTGATACTTCGGCTCCGAGTGAAGCCGCCACGGAAGCCGCTTTTTCAGCGTCAACATCGGTAAAAATTATTTTTGCGCCGTCTGTCTTGGCTGACGCGCTTTTCATCAGCGCATATCCCATGTTTCCGCTTCCGATACAGACAATGTTATTTATCATATTAATCAATCCCCGCCGCTTTTCTGAAACGCGCGACTGTGGCGGCGGCAATAGGCCGGGCTTTCTGTGCGCCTTGTTCAAGTATTTTATCAAGAGACGGAATGTCCGCCATGATTGCGTCATAACGCCCGCGTATGGGGGAAAGACATCGGTTTACTACGCGGAACAATTCTTCTTTAGCGTCTCCCCAGCCCATGCCTCCCGCGCGGTAGCGGTCGGCAAGAGCGGTTTGCTCCGATGAGTCCGCGAATAATTTGTAAAGCCTGAAAATCTGGCTTTCGTCGGGATTTTTCGGTTCTTCAACGGTTTGAGAATTTGTAGTTATCCTCATGATAGTTTTGCGCAGGGTTTTTTCAGGAGCGAAAAGAGGGATAACATTGCCGTAGCTCTTGCTCATTTTGCGTCCGTCAAGTCCCGGCACTACGGACACATTTTCCTGAACCGCCGCCTGAGGAATTTTCAGCACCTGCTGTCCGTAGTTGGCGTTTACCGACTGCGCTATATCCTGCGCCATCTCAATATGCTGCACCTGGTCCCTTCCTACAGGCACTACGTCGGAATCAAAAAGAATAATATCCGCCGCCATTAAAACGGGATATGTAAAAAGACCCATGTTTATACCCGCGTCCGTGTCATCGCCTTTTTCTTCGTTTTTCTGCACAGCGTCTTTGTAGGCGTGGGCGCGGTTCATCAAGCCCTTGGAAGTAAAAGCCATCAGCATTGTTGTAAGTTCAAAAACTTCGGGGATTGAGCTTTGTCTGTAAAAAATTACTTTTTCCGGGTCAAGGCCTGAAGCAAGCCAGCAGGCGGCTACCTGCCTGATTGTATAGTTTAACTCGGAGGGATTTTTCATTGTGTTAAGCGCGTGATAATCGGCGATAAAGTAACGGGCGTCGTATTCTTCGGCAAGTTCCAGAGCAGGTTTTATCGCGCCGAAATAATTTCCGATATGCAAATCGCCTGTGGGCTTTATTCCGGTAAGTGATATTTTCTTCATAATATAAACAATCTAACGTTTTATACATGGATTGTAAAGCATGACTGAATTACTCTATTCTATATAATAATGAAACTGCCGATTAAAGCGCCTGACATAATCATAATAATTTTAGCCGCGGGATTAACTGTTTCTTCCGCGTATTCGGCATATTTAAAACCGCAAAATTTTCAGCGTGTGTTAATAAAAGGGCAGGGCGGCGAATGGATTTTTCCGTTGAATGCCGATGAAACAATCGCCGTTCCCGGTCCGTTAGGAGATACAGTTGTGCGTATCAATGACGGCAATGTTTGGGTAGAGTCTTCTCCGTGTCAAAACCGGATATGCGTCGCCGCCGGTATTCTGCGGCGGAACGGAGATTGGGCTATATGCCTGCCGAATGATGTTTTAGTGATGATAGAAGGAAATGATGAGGAAAACGATGTCGATGCAATTGTACGGTAAAAAAAATCTTGCTCTGCTTGGAGCCATGTGCCTTTTTCTTTCCGCTATTGAGTACATGATTCCCAAACCGCTGCCTTTTATGCGAATCGGGCTTGCCAATTTACCTGTTATGCTTGCGGTTGACATCTTGCCGTTATCATCATTTTTGGTATTAATCGGAATAAAAATTTTCGGACAGGCATTGATAACAGGAACATTATTTTCATATGTTTTGCTTTTTTCAATCGCGGGGACTTTTTTTTCCGCATTGCTCATGTTTGCCCTTCGCCGTATATTTGGGCATACCGGCATAACTTTTGTCGGTATCGGCGCGGCAGGTGCAATGGTTTCCAATGCCGCGCAGCTTGCGCTGGCTCAGGTTTTTCTCTTAAAAGAAAATGTGCGTTATATTGCGCCGCCATTTTTGGCCGCCGGTCTTGTAACGGGAATTGCGCTTGGAATATTTTGTGAAGTTTTTTCCCGCAGTTCGCGGTATTACCGAATGAATTTACTGCATAAACTGTAAAAGGGTGCGTTAATTGAAACGGCAGGAATTTTATACGTGCGTTTTCGGTACAAAGGCGTTGTTTATAACAGGGCTTGTCATAATGCCTGCGCTGCTGTTTAACCCGAGTACTGAATTCAGAGCGCTTCAATTCCTGTTCTTTTGGTTTTTAACGTGGCTCTCGGGAAAAAAAACGAATCCGTTTTCCGTAATTTTCGTTATTTCAGGAATAATTGTTTTTAACCTGATTGTTCCGTACGGAAGAATCCTTTTTACAATTGGTACGTTTAAAATAACCCGGGGAGCGCTTATCGCAGGCGTTAACCGCGCAGTAACTTTTGAAGCGCTTGTAATGCTTTCCAAAGCAAGCGTCAGGAGCGACATAAAGCTGCCGGGAGTTTTCGGCGAATTACTGGGCGAATCCCTGCGTATTTTTTCATTTTTAGTCGGCAGAAAACGCCGCATAACCGCAAAAAATTTAATAGCGGACATTGACAGCCTCATGCTGGAATTAAGCTGCGATGATGTCAGCATGACTGTCATCCGGGAAACGCGGACAAAACCCTTAGGGTATATTATTCTGGCGGCTGCGGTCATTGTGTCTTGGCTGCCTTGGATTATTTAGTTTAATCTTCCAGATGAAAAGAATTGTCAGTAAGGATAAAATCCGCTCCTGCAGTTTTGCGTATATTCCGGTCTTCAAAAATAAAAACCGCCTCTGTTTCGGGAAGCGATTCAACAAGTTCCTTTCCTTTTTCATAACCAAGCGCAAAGACAGCGGTTGAAAGAGCGTCGGCATTCATTGAGTTATGCGCAATAACGGTAACTGACAATAACCCGTTATTGACGGGAAATCCGTCAGAAGGCGAGAAAATGTGGTGATACCTTGTTTCCCCATCTTCAAAGAAACGCTCGTAAACGCCGGATGTTACCACAGTTCTTTCAGTTATCTGCAATATCCCTATGTATAAACCTCTTTCTCCTGCCGGGTTCTGAACGCCTACTTTCCATAAACTTCTGTCTTTTTTTTCGCCGCAGATAAGTATGTTCCCGCCAAGATCAATAATAGCGCGTTCAATATCCGTTTTTTTAATAATTACAGCCGCTTCATCCGCGGCGTACCCTTTGGCTATTGCCCCTAAATCAAGCGCCATGCCCTTGTGTTTTAAAAAGACGCTTTTTTTATTGCGATCAAGTTCAATATCCTGCCAGTTAACAAGCGGTAAAACTTTATCAACTTCCGCCCGCGAAGGAACTCTTGCGCTATTACTCCCGATTCCCCAAAGTGAAACCAGGGGTCCGACTGACGGGTCAAAAGCGCCGCCTGAAAGCTGCGCATAATAAACTGCCCGTTCAATTACTTTAAATACGTCGTCATGAACCTGTACCGGCTCAACTCCGGCGGCGGCGTTTATGCGGCTTACATCGGATGATGGAATATTCACGCTCATAAAGTTTTCTATTTCGCGTAATCTGGAGAAAATGTCCCTGTAAACGCTGTCCCTGCCCTGTTCAAAAAGCGTTATGGTGCAGACAGTGCCGCCAAGTACAAATTCCGTGCGGCTGGATAACGGCCGGCCGCATTCGGCGAGAAACAAAAAAATAAATAAATGTATACATAAAAATTTTATTTTATTGACTGTCATTTATAATGATTCGCGTGATTCACTTTAAAATCAGAGTCCGAAACGCTCGGAAAGTTCCTTGATGTGACTGCCGATAAAAAATGCGCAGTAAGATGTCAGCACAATGCCGGCGGTAATGCCAAAGGGAAGCATAAATGAAATTCCTGTTTCATCCGCAATCTTCTGAAAATCAATGCCAAAGAAAGAAGTTCCAAGGGATATAAAGATAATAAGTCCCGCGATAATCCAGCCTCGTGTAGACAAACCGCCCGGAACGGCATAAGGGGCGTTTTCAGGCAATTCATCATCCGCCGCGATTTTTAACATTACGGAATCTTCAAGGCAGGGCGAAGAAGGAAGAAAATCATTGCGCATAATATGTCTTGTTATCTCATAACGTTCTATTTTACGGGCGCAGTCCCCGCAGGAAAATGTATGCAGCCAAATCTGTATCTGGCTTAAAAACGGCATTGAATCTTCTGTTCCGTCATTATCTGAATAATGATAAACCATGTCCAATATTTTCGAACAATTCATCCCTTGCTCCTTCCTTTTCATTCCGCTAAATGTTCAAGTTTTTCCCTTAACAATATCTTCGCCCTGAATACATGAGACTTGATTGTATTTACCGGAATTCCGGTAATAGCCTCAATCTCCTGATAAGAACGATCATAAAAAAAGAACAAATCAATACACAAACCGAAACGCTCCGGCAATTCCTTTACCGCCGCCTTAACAGCTTCTTTTGCCGCGCTGCGAAGCGCGTTTTTTTCCGGAGTATCGCCTGTATAAACCAGCTTATCCGTATTTTCATCAGCCAGGCTGAGGTATTCCTTCTTCCTGTTTACCTCATTCAAAGCTGTGTTATACGCAATTTTGTACAGCCATGTTGAAAAACGGCTTCTTCCCTCAAAATTTGAAAGGTTCCGGTATGCTTTTAAAAATACCTCCTGACTGAAATCGGAAGCGTCTTCTCTGTTACGGAAAAAGCTTAAGCCCATTCCGTATACCGCCCTTTCATGCCGCCGCACCAAGAGGCGGAACATATCCTTCTGTCCCGAAACAATCTGACTGACAATTAACTGATCGTTAAAGTCAGCTTCACCCGCCGCTTTGGATTCATCAGCCATTTAGCTTATTGCGGCGTATGATCACATAATGAACTGTTAGTCCAACGCCCAAAGACAGCGGAATTATCCCTCCCAATAAACCGTAAGAAGCTCCTTCAAGAATTGACAAAAGAATAGTCAAGGCTAACCCTACGGCGCTTAAAAGTATACCGGACAGCAGACTAAACGAAAGAAGATTAAATTCTTCTTTTTTATATTGCCCGGCTTTAATTAACAGCGTTTTTTGGCGGTGATTCCATAAAAGGTAGAAAAAAATTACAATCGAACCCATTACAATTGCAGCAATGGGAATTACCGCTATTAATATTTGAGCGGCGGACGATATTCCTCCCATAATTATATGTACACTCCTTTTAAAATTGTATTACTTCCGCGCGTCAAAGTCTACCTTTACTGTCCTTGTATTTCGACACGGAAAAAGAAATGAAGTTGCTGAATTTTTCATAGAAAAACTGCCGCCGGAAAAGCTTATTAGTCAATTATCATCATGTCGCTGAAGAGCAGTGTTTCTATGCGTCCAAGCCTCAGGTCGGCGTTATATAACGATAAAATATCGGTTTTTGCGGCTTCTTCATCAATCGCAGTTATTTTTTCCGCAGGAAGGGAGGAAAAATAATCGGTCGCTATTTTTCTGAAATCGCCTATTTTTGCCGCCAGTTCTTCCGTAAAGGCAGTATCGTCGGCAAGATAGGGAAAAGCTATGGAAAGAATCAATATTGACGAATTGGCAAGCGGGATTCTAAGCCTGCCAAGCCCCGAAAAAACACGGATATCGTTATTTTTTGAGGGCAGGGTTGTCGTTACCGTTTCTGATTTTCCCAATTTTAAAATAGGACTTGCGGCGGGAGAGCGGATAAGAGCGAAAATTGTGCCTATCAAAAATAACGCAATTAACGAACCTGCAAGCGAGAGCAGCGCGGTAAAAAATATTATTTCTGCTTTTGAAGCATGGTCGGGGATTATTTTCATTGTTTTAACAATAATATAAAAATATGAAAAAGTCGAGGTTGGAAGAAGCGTTTTACGGCTTAGATTATTGCGGATCTATCAATTATTATATAATATAATGATATAAAAAAAACCATGCTGTAGAGCGGACAAGAGGTGAATATGAAAAAGATTTTATTACTCTTAAACGCATTGCTTTTTTTTATTATCGGCTGCAATAGCGATAAGGGTTCCAAAGGGGGAATGGAAATAAAAAAAATCCATGCTAATCAGCTTGGTTATCAAACGTATAACATCAAAAAAGCGGTTATATCACAAAAAGCCGCAACATTCCGCATCATACGCTTGTCGGATGAGACTGTTGTATATGAAGGATCGGCCGGTGACGCAGTGTATGACGCGGCATCAATGGATACTGTGCGTATTGCCGACTTTTCCGCATTTAACGAAAAAGGAGAATATATTATATCTACCGCTGAAGACAGTTCGTATCCTTTTGTAATCAGCGACAAACCTTATTCGGATTTACGAACCGCTTTGTTGGATATGTTTAATTATCAGAAATGCGGCGTTGATCTTGATTATGGTCTGTGGTCGCATCCTGCTTGCCATATTTCTCCCGCCGTTATTTACGGCACTAACATAAAAAAAGAAGTTTCAGGCGGCTGGCATGATGCGGGCGATTACGGGCGTTACATCGTACCGGCCGCCAAGGCAGTCGCGGATTTATTATTGGCTTATGAACTATCCTATAATCCCGACCCTAAAGTTTTGGAAACGGTATGGTTTGAAGTGGAATGGATGCTGAAAATGCAGGATAAGGAAACAGGCGGCGTTTACCACAAAGTGGGGAGCAGGCAGTTTAATTCTTTAAGTGAAATGCCGCAGGATGAACACAGCGAACTTGTCCTTTCGCCGATTTCTCCGGCTGCCACCGCCGATTTTGCCGCCGCTATGGCGCTTGCTTCCGGATTTTATCCTGAAAACAAAAATATTTTGCTTGAAGCGGCAAAACGCGCGTGGGAGTGGTGCGTATTAAACCCCAACGCGCCCAACTTCAGGAATCCGTCCGGTATTAATACCGGAGAATACGGGGATATGAATTGCGGTGACGAACATTTTTGGGCGGCTTGTGAATTATTTGCCGCGACCGGAGAGGAAATATACCACGATGCCGTAAAATCCGGCGGTATTTATACAGGATTAGGCTGGAGCGATATGGGTACTTACGGGATTGCCGCATATTTGCTTCATGCCGGAGATAAAGCGGACAGTAACCTTATAGCTGCGATGAAAGAAAAACTTCTTTCCGTTTGTAATTTTATTATGACCAAATATAGGAATGAACCTTACGGAGTATCGTTAGGTAAAATTTATATTTGGGGAAGTAATATGGTTGTAGGTAATAATGCTATGACGCTTCTATTGGGCAGACTCTTTTCCGGTGATTACGCGGCATACACAGAAGCCGCATTGGAGCATATGCATTATCTTCTCGGCAGAAACCCATTGTCACAAAGCTACATTACAGGTTTTGGATCTGCCGCGCCGAAAAATCCGCATCACCGTCCATCGGTTGCGGCGGGAAGCGCCGTGCCGGGCATGGTAGTAGGGGGGCCGAACATGAACATACAGCAGGACAATATACTAAAAACTTATTGTGTAGGGTTGCCGCCTTCCAAATGCTATGTAGACTATAAAGACAGTTACGCGTCAAACGAAATAACAATATATTGGAATTCGCCTGTATATTTTATAGCGTCCGTCCTGGATTTCTGATAATATGGATAAACTTTTTAGAAAGAGAGTGTTTATATATGTCAAACATAAGAGTTGAATATTTTTCTAATTCTTTGATACGTCCGGTTTCATTTGAAATGTATATACCGAATGATTTTCGCGCCGATATACAAATGCCGCATAATCCTTATTATGACAGGAAATGCAAAACGGTTTTTGTATTACACGGATTTACAGGCTGGGGGAAAGGCTGGGATAATTTATACGGACTTGCTGAAAAGTATAATTTGGCTTTGGTATTTCCTTCCGGAGAGAACAGTTTTTATCTTGACACAGAAGCTACGGGCGGAAAATACGGAACTTTTATAGGTTCAGAGCTTGTTGAATATATAAGAAGAACTTTTGGTCTTTGCCGCGATAAAGAAGATACTTTTATAAGCGGTCTTTCAATGGGAGGTTTTGGAGCCTTGCATACAGGATTTGCTTATCCTGATACTTTCGGTAAAATTGTCGCGTTATCATCTGCGTTAATTATGCATGGAATTGCCGATTTAAAACCCGGCGAGGATAATGGAGTGGCAAATTATTACTATTTTCGCAATTGTTTCGGCGATCTTGAAAACCTGATAGAAAGCGATAATAATCCTGAAACGCTTGTAAAGAAATTGATTCAGCAAAAGAAAAATATTCCTGAAATATACATGGCTTGCGGGACGGAAGATTTTTTACTGGCGGATAACAGGCATTTTCATAATTTTTTGGTTGAGCATAATGTTAATGTTGAATACATTGAAAGCGGCGGCGGTCATGATATGGCTTTTTGGAATGAATACTTTGCGAAAGGTTTTGAATGGCTGGCATGAAATAATTTTAAAAACGACATTGATGTAAATATAAATTTAAACAATATGATTGTATAACACCGGTAAAACTTTTTTAAAAAAGTCTGCGTCAGGCTTGGTTATTTCCTGTTTTCCGGCGCAGTTTTTGTATGCGCAATTTTTGCGCACGTAATCTTTGCGCACGCAATCTTTGCGCACGCGCGGACGGCGCGGGCTGAAGCTTCGCTTATTTTGCAGCGTTCAGCCATTTCCGTAATGTCGGCGGCGGCGATATTGGAGACGGTTTCGTATGCTTTCATGATTGCAAGCGCTCTTTTCGGACCGATGCCTTCAACGGATTCCAGTACCGGAAAAAACAAGTCTTTTGAACGTAACCGCCTGTTGAAATTATTGGCAAAACGATGGCATTCGTCGCGTACAAATTGCAAAACTTTTAACGCTTCAGACTGTCTCGAAAGAACAATCGGCTCTTTTGCGTGGGGCAGCCAGATTTCTTCCTCGCGTCCCGCAAGACCCGCAAGGCTGCAATCAACTCCCAAGCCGTCCAGCACTTCCCTTGCAACGTTTACCTGCCCGATGCCGCCGTCCACAAGTATTAGATCGGGAAGCTCCGTTCCCTCCCTGATTAAACGGGAATAACGGCGCCGCACCGCTTCTCTCATTGCGGCATAATCGTCCGATGTTCCGATTACGGTGCGCAGTTTGAAATAACGGTAATTCTTTTTGTCGGGAACTCCGTTCTTAAACGAGATTAACGAAGCGACAGGGTGTTTACCGGCAAGATGGGATATGTCAAAACCTTCGATGCGCTCCGGTTTTATTTTAAGACCCAATATACGCATAAGCTCGTCCAGAGCGGGACCCGCTCCTCTTTCTTTAAGCCGTTTGCGCAAGTCTTCCTCCGCATTTTGCCTCGCCATTGAAAGAATAGCGGTATGGTGCTTATCTGCCGTAAAAATAAACTCAGGTTCAAAATTAAAACTAGTCTTAATCCAGCTGTTCAATAAAGGTAAAATGTCAGTGCTCTCCGCGCTTTCGTCGGATGAATCTGCCGTCTCATTCCGCCTGCGTATAGCGTTATTTGAAATAATCGTCTGTAAAAAAATCTTTAGCGGGGGAGGACGGCCGCTGTCATAATACGAAGTTATAAATGTTTCCAAAGATTCCCATTCATCGGCGGCGGAGCGTGTGCGGAACAGATCGCGTCCCGTCATTTTCCCGCCGCGCATGGAAAAAACCGTAAATGTCGCAAGCACGCCTTCCGCCGCCCATGCGATATAGTCTCTGTCTTCCGGGTTTAAATCCTGTACGGAGCTGTCTTCATTTGTCAGGTTCTCGATTGCCTTAATTGTATTTCTGATCTGCGCCGCTTTTTCATATTTCAGCTCTCCTGCGGCTTCATGCATCTGTGATGTCAGGTCAATAATTAATGATTCTGTTTCTCCGCTCAGCAGTTTTTGCACGCGCTGTACGTGAAGATTGTATTCTTCGGAACCGATTTTTCCGCAGCAGGGAGCCATACAACGGTTAATATGGTAATACATACACGGTCCGTTCTTTTTTATTTTTTTACATTTACGAAGGGGCAGTAGCTTGTCAATTAGTTCCAGCATTATATCTACGTTATGCACATTAGGGAAAGGTCCGAAATAATGACTGTTATCATGAATAATACGGCGCGTTTTAAATATTCGCGGAAATTCCTCATTTGTAATTTTTATAACAGGATATGTTTTACCGTCCTTCAGATTGATATTGTATTTAGGCGAATGCTGCTTTATCAGGGTATTTTCCAGAAGCAGGGCTTCGTATTCACTTAAAACAATAATGGTTTCTATACTGCGCACATGGCGCATAAGGGTATTGGTTTTTATATCCTTGCCGCCGGAAAAATATGATTTTACCCTGTTTTTCAGGGATTTTGCCTTTCCTATATAGATTATCTGCCCATCGGCATCCTTCATAAGGTAGACTCCGGGCTCGGAAGGGGTATCAAGGACTGATTTTTTGAGACTTCCCGTTGTTTTTTCTGAATTTATCTGATTATCCATATTATTTTTTGCCGATAATAAAGAGAAAAACCATGAAAAAATGCTTGTTTTTCATATACATAGTATATATTTTCCTGTTTGTTCTTGGTAGTGTCTTCGGAGTCGGAGAAAGCGCCGTCATTTTAGGCGGTGAATCCTCCTGGAGAATGGCTGAATACAGAAACGGCATTGCCGAAATCGGTTCTGTAAGACCGCATCCTGTGCTGACGCTTTCATCGGCGGCCGGAATACCGGCTTCCGGCTATTCGGCGGCCTCCGGCGTTATGGGGAATTTTATTCCCTTAACGGAATACGCTTTGGATCTTTCAATTTTATTCGATGAGAGCAATACCGGTTTTTACAGGGACAAGATCGGCAATTACAGGGTTTCCGTATCGCCGGAAATTGAAGCAGTTGACCACCGTTATGCCAGAACAGGAGCCGGAGCGGCTTTGTTTAACGGTACGGGTTCTATTACTGTTGAGCCCCAAAATACAAACGCGCTTTTTGCCGCCGGTAACAGGATCAGGGATTTTACCGTAGAATTCTGGCTTTATCCGCTGAACATGGAGAACGGCGAACAAGTATTTTCGTGGATCGGCACAAGAATGATAAACGGAAAATATGTAATTCAGCGGATACGCTGTATTTTTAATAAAAACAAGCTGCAATGGTCATTTGAAAATTTTTTTACGTCCCCTGACGGCGTTTCTTTTAAAAATATTGAATTAACGGGGAATGCTCCTGTGGTTCCTAAAACATGGAGTCATCACCTTATAAGGTTTGACGCGACTACCGGAATGACCGAATACCTTGCGAACGAAGCCGGCGAAGCGATTGCGTACTCGACTGTTTCCGGGCGCGAAAAAGGCGATGTTTACACGCCTATTGCGGGTAACAACGGCGTTATTAAGCTTGGCGAAAGATTCATGGGCATTATTGATGAATTTAAAATCCACAGCGTCTGCGCGGGACGCTCTTCCATACAGAAATATATTCCTTCCGGCGGCAGGACGGAGACAAAGGCGATTGATTTGGGAGCAAACAACAGCGGCGTAATAAGAGTTGACGCCTCGGGCGGAAGAGTCAGCATAAAAGGAAACGGGACTTCCGGCGGTTTTAACAGCGAATTCCGCGAAAACGGAAGATTCCGTTTTTCTGACGCGTCTGAAATGAATTTTTTTATCCGCTCAAGTCAAAATCCGTATCTTTTGAGCGGCAGCCAATGGAAAAGTTTTACGCCGGGAACCAATATTTCAGGCGTTAACGGGCGTTATGTGCAAATCGCCGTTGATTTTTATCCGTCTGCCAACGGAGAAACCAGCCCCTACCTAAGCGAACTGCGCATAATTTACAAAGCGGGCGAACCTCCGCTTCCTCCGGGTAATTTGACAGCTGCGGCAGTTGACGGCGGAGTCCTTCTCCGCTGGAAGCAAAGTCCGGATTCAAATACAATCGGCTATCTTGTATATTACAGCTCGGTCCGGGGGGAACTTTTCGGCAGCGACGCCTTACAGGGCGCTTCGCCCATTGACGCGGGGAACAGGAACAGCCTGTTTGTTGAGGGGTTAAAAAACGGTACGCTTTATTATTTCAGAGTGGCCGCTTATGATTATGTCTCAGGAACGGTTAATTACAATATAGGGGAATTTTCAAGGGAAGTGACTGCAAGGCCCCTTGCGGGGTTAACGCTTGCGGAAATGTTTCCGCAGGGATCGGAGACTGCGCCGGTGGGCGGCATGAACGGATTCTGATGATACAAGATAAAGTAAGCGCTAAAATAGAATCTTACATAAGGGAAATACCAAGTCTTCCGGTGTCTGTTAGAAAAGTAATGGAAATTTGCAATAATCCCTCCGCCAATCCCATGGATTTAAATCATGTAATTTCACTTGATCCTGTTTTGACAGGCCGCTTGCTTCAGTTGATTAACTCCGCTTATTACGGGCTTAATAACCATATTACATCGCTTATAAAAGCCATTACAATGCTTGGAATAAATACGGTTAAAAATTTAGCGTTGTCTACCGCTATATTAAGCACTTTGCCTAAAAACAGAAAATTGAACGGGATTGATATGGAAGGCTTCTGGCGGCATTGCTTGTGCGTAGGCGTTACTTCCAGGCTTATAGCGGTAAAACAGGGAGTCGATTTAAGAAACCAACATGAATATTTTACAGCCGGTTTGTTACACGACATAGGAAAAGTGCCGCTTAACGCGGTACTGTCAATTGATTATATGAATATGATTATGTCTGCGGAAAATGAACAAAAAGCGCTTATTACGGCGGAAGATGAAAACTTGGGAATAAATCATTGCTCATCGGGCGAGATGATAGTTAAAGAGTGGAAACTTGAGAGCCCTGTTTCTGACGTTATTATCTGGCATCACAATACTGATAATTATTACGGCGAATATCTGCATATTTTATACGATGTTATGGCCGCGGATTATTTTTCCGTTGTCTGCGGCATTGGTTTTTCGGGAAATAAAAATCCTGTAAAGCCGGATAATGAGATATGGAAAATTATCGGACTTAATGAAAAATTCTTTGAAGAACTAAAAGAAAAAGTTTTTAAAGAAATAGAAAAAGCTAAAATTTTTTTAAAAGTGTAAAAATCTGTTTATAAATTCCGCGCCGAGCGCGCGTTATAACGGTTGTATTTAATATGCGATTAATACTATAATTAACATATGCTTTCAGTGCGATTTTGGGGAGTGAGGGGCTCTATTCCGTGTCCCGGTCCTGATACCGTAATTTACGGCGGAAACACGGCTTGTCTTGAAATACGGGCGGATGACAGGCTGATTATCGCAGACCTTGGGACGGGACTACGGCCGTTGGGCGACTGGCTCATGGCAAATGATTATAAAAAATACGGAAAAATAAAGGCCGATATTTTTGTTACCCATACTCACTGGGACCATATACTGGGATTTCCCATGTTTACGCCTGTTTATGTTCGCGGCACTGAGTTGCGCATAACAGGTCCTGTTTCTTTTGAGAATAACAGCCTTAGAAACATTATAGAAGCCCAGTTATCATACCGGTACTGGCCTGTTACGGCGGGAGAACTTGCCGCAAATATCGAATATAACCAGATAAAGGAAACTATGCTTGATATGGGCGGCGGTCTTTCCGTGACCAGCAAATACCTGAACCATACAATTCTATGCCTTGGCTACCGTTTTGATTATCGGGGCAAATCAATTGCGTTGATTTTTGATCATGAACCTTTCCGTAACCTGTTTTCCGTTAACCCCGCCGATGAAGGCGGCGATAAAGAAGCGGAAAGAGAAGGTGAAATTGCAGCCGCCGAAGAAAATGAAAAAATAAAGATTTTTATTAAGGACGCGGATATTGTAGTTCACGACACCCAATATCTGGAAGAAGAATATAAAAGCCATACAGGCTGGGGGCACGCGACATTCCGGCACGCGATAAACGCCGTAAATGGCATTGGCGTAAAAAAGCTGGTTTTTTTTCACCATGATCCCGCGCGTAAAGACAGTCAGCTTAAAAAGATCGAAAAAAAATATAAAAAAAACTCAATAACAAAAATCATTATGGCAAAAGAAGGAATGACTCTGGAAGCGTAAGCGGCAAATTAAAACGGAAAATCCGTTTTTAATTCAGCGGCGATTTTTTGCATTTCCTCAAGTGTTTTAATATTTACGGGAATTTGTCCGTTTATCCTCTGCGCCATTAGTTCGGCTTCCATTTCTCCGTGAGTGTAAATACGGTTATGGCCGGCGGCTTTTTTGCTGTCTCTTAATTCCTGTAAAAATTTGGACATACTTGCGCGTATTGCGGTTTTATCGCCGAATACCCCGTAATCAATCGCCATAAAGTAATGACAAATGCCGGTATGATCGGGTTTTCTGTTTACATAATTTGACGTAAGCCCGCCTGAAATTACAGCGGAAAAAAGATCGACAATTACGCTTAGACCGTATCCCTTGTGTCCGCCGTGAAGAACGCCGACTCCTCCAAGCGGGGCGATGCCGCCGCCTGATTTGTTGATTATATTTTCGATTACGGCGGCTGCATCTGTGCAAGGGTTTCCGTCGTTATCCAGCGCCCATAAATCAGGAAGCGGCTGTCCCGTTTTTCTGTAAACTTCAAGTTTACCGCGGGGCACAACGGTTGTCGCCGCGTCGTAAGAGAACATAACAGGGTCTGCGGGCATGGCAAGGGCTATGGCGTTTGTTCCCGTCATCGCCTGTGAGCCGAAGGTAGGTACGCAGATAGCTTCGGTATTTGTCATGCACATACCCAGCAGGTCTTCAGCCGCCGCCATTTCAGTATAGAAACCGGCGATGCCGTAGTGGTTGGAATTGCGGACAGTAACCATTCCGCAGCCGCTGTTATGCGCTTTTTTTATCGCAAGCCGCATGGCTTCAACGCCCGCAAGCTGTCCCATTGCCTTGTTTGCGTCAATGCACGCGGAAATCGCGGTCTCGCGCACAATTCGGGTTTTTGCGTTTATTTCCACCTGTCCGGACGTAATTTCCTGATGGTAACGGACAAGCCTCTGTACGCCGTGTGATTCTATTCCGTATAAATCCGCCTTTAAAAGAACGCCGCAGATTATTTTACTTTCGTCTTCCGTAAAACCATAGGATTTAAAAATAGCTTCACAGAATTTTTTTAATTTTTCCGTATCAATCTGTCTGTAATCTGTCAATTAATTAACCGTTTTCAGTAATTCTTCGACTTTATCCGTCTTTTCCCAGGGGAACTCGGACCGTCCGAAATGCCCGTACGACGCTGTTTTTAAATAAATCGGCCGGCGAAGATTCAAAGTTTTAATGATTCCGGCGGGGCTTAGGTCAAAAACCTTTGCTACCGCTTTGGAAATACTGTCTTCGCCGGTTTTGCCCGTGCCGAAAGTATCTACCATGATCGAAACGGGGAAAGGTACGCCGATTGCGTAGGCAAGCTGTATTTCGCACTTTTCCGCAAGTTTGGCGGCGACTATGTTTTTTGCGACATAACGCGCGGCATACGCGGCTGAACGGTCAACCTTTGTCGGATCCTTGCCGGAGAACGCGCCGCCGCCGTGCCTTCCCATGCCGCCGTAAGTGTCCACAATGATCTTGCGCCCGGTAAGCCCCGTGTCGCCGAACGGACCGCCGACAACAAAACGTCCTGTCGGGTTAATGTAGTAATTGGTTTTTTTATCAAGCATTCCGGTCGGTTCAAGCACCGGCGTAATAATTTTTTCTATTATGGCAGCTTCAATTTCTTTATAGGTAACTTCGGGGGAATGCTGATGAGAAATAACAACAGAATCTATGCGGATAGGTTTATTTCCTTCATATTCAATTGTTACCTGGCTTTTTGAATCCGGGCGAAGCCATTTAATCGTTTTGTTTTTTCTTAGTTTTGCAGCGTTCAGCAGTAATTTATGGGCAAGCATAATCGGCATCGGCATTAATTCCTTTGTCTCATTACACGCAAAGCCGAACATCATTCCCTGGTCTCCCGCTCCCTGCTGTCCCTTGAATTTTTTTAAGCCCGTGCCTGAAACACCCTGAGAAATATCGGGAGACTGGCTGTGAATCATATCAAGCACAGCCATTGAATTACAGTCCAGTCCGAAAGCAGGATCCGTGTAACCGATGTCCCTTGCGATATCCCGCACAAGATGATGAAAGTCAACAAAAGTATTTGTCGTAATTTCACCGCCGATCAGTACAAGCGATGTAGACGCGAAAGTTTCGCAGGCAACCCTGCTTTCAGGATCGTCTTTTAGGCATGCGTCAAGAATTGCGTCTGAAACCTGATCGCAGAGTTTATCCGGATGTCCTTCGCCGACAGATTCCGACGTAAAAAAATAACGCCCCTTTTCTGTATTATTTATCTTCATGATTTTCTCCTTAATTATATAAATTTATATCAAGAGAAAAAACCAACCTTTTGACCGGTTTTTTCCAAGCTGTTTAAATATTAACCCGATTATTAAAATGATTCAATTATTTTGTGTGGTTCCTGATTAACGCGGCAGTTCGGATTCGCCCCCGTTGTTCTTCCAGATTCGCAATCTGTAAAAAGTAACTGTTAATGTTCGCTTTAGCTGTCGGGTCATTCAGGTTTGCCCTGAGATTCGGAATTGTAAGTCTCATATTCGGGTAAATTTTGTCAATATCTGAAATTCCGTTTGAAACCATCATGATTAACGGATAATACGAACCGTCCCGGTAAATTTGTCTGGCTATACCCGATAAAGTGTCGCCTCTTTTAACCGTATAACTGACGGCGCCGTCCAGAATAATGCCGCTTTGATGACGGCTGCCTATGTTTGTCTCGGTAGCTGCGGACGGCTGTAACGCGGAAGGCGCTGTTGCCGAAGAAGGCGGCGTTACAGCCGGCGTAGATGTAGAAGACGATGTAGAAGACGGCGTAGATGAAGAGTTAGAAGACGATGTGGAAGACGAGACCGGTTGAGTTACGTCTGTACGCGGCGGAGCTTTTGATTTACATGATATTGACAGTAAAATGGCAAAAATTAATATAGAAAGAAAAGGATTTTTTTTCATTAAATATCTCCTGACTGAATTATATTTCAATATACAATAAAATAACCAACTTATCAATAAATATGCCGTATTTATTAACAAAACAATCAAATCCCCTAAAAAAACTCATATAATTATTACAAACGGTTTACCTATTTGTATTATGGTACTATACTGGTATAAGTCCTGACAGGAGGAGACTGATATGCAAAAACCAGCGACCAATAAAAGGCTGATTGGAGTAGTAGTTCCGGTTGGAGCGCTTAGGAACAGGAACGGAATGGGAGTGGGAGAATTCCTTGATCTTGCGGGTTTTGCCCTTCTCTGTAAAAAAATGAAGCTGGGACTTATTCAAATTTTACCCGTTAATGACACGGGTTTTGAAAGCTCCCCTTATTTCAGCTTAACAGCGTTCGGGCTTCACCCTTTATATCTTAGAATCGAAGAACTGGAAGAATTTGATTCGGCTGACAAATCAATTAAAAAACGGCTTAAGGAGGCAAAAGAAAAATTCGACAAAGAGGCGCGTTTTTTACATAATAGTATTTTAAAAGAAAAACTTGATATATGCCGTGAAATTTATGAGTCAAAAAAAGCGCAGATTGCCGAGAGCGCGTCCGGCGGAAAACTTTCACAATGGATTAAGCAAAATTCATGGGTTAAGCAATACTCCGTATACCGCAGGCTAAAGGAAGTTAATAAAGGAAAATCATGGAAAGAATGGTCCGAGTACCATACTGTTACGGCGGCGGAGATTGATGCTTTATGGAATGATAAAAAATTACGTGAAGATCACCTTTTCTGGACTTGGCTTCAGGAAGCGCTGGATACGCAGTTTTCCAAAGCCGCAAAAGCGGTCGCCGATGCCGGCATTGTATTAAAGGGCGATCTGCCGATCCTGATGAATGACGATAGCTGCGATGTATGGGCTCATCCTGAAATTTTTATTCAGGATTTGTCCGCAGGCGCGCCGCCTGATATGTACAGTCCGGAAGGTCAGAATTGGGGATTTCCGATTTTCAATTGGGAAGCTCAGGAAAAAGACAATTATTCATGGTGGCGTAAACGGCTTGAAACAGCGGGCAAATATTACAAAGCCTACCGCATTGACCATGTGCTGGGGTTTTTCCGTATTTGGGCAAGTTCAAGAAGAGACAATTCCAATTCATCCACACTTGGACGTTTTGTGCCGTACAAGCCTATAACTTCCGGCGATTTAAAAAAATTGGGTTATGATAAAAGCAGAATCATCTGGCTATCCCGTCCACATATTCCCACAGGAGAAGTTTGGAACGCGCTGCGGAACAACGCCGCAGTTTCCGAAGAAAAAATAACCGCAGCCGCCGGTAAAGTTTTTTCAAAAGCGCTTGAAAGGGTAAACAATGAAGAACTTTGGCTTTTTAAAAAGAAGATCAAAGGAGATAAAGATATCGCCGATCTTGGTTTAGACGCTTCCGTACAAAGTTATCTTTCCCAAAAATGGCACGACAGAGTTTTTCTGGAATATGAAAAGGGCAGATTTTTTCCTGTCTGGTACTACAGGGATGTTACCGCATGGAAAACTCTGTCCGATGAAGATCATAAAAATCTGGAAGCCCTTATAGAAAAACACCGCGTAAAATCGGAAAAAGAGTGGGCTGTGCAGGGGAAAAAACTCCTTACAGTATTGGCGGAGTCTTCTCCCATGCTGCCGTGCGCCGAGGATCTTGGCGCTGTTCCCGAATGTGTTCCTAAGGTGCTTACCAAGTTGAAAATTCTGGGGCTGCGTGTGATTCGCTGGTTCCGTATTTGGGATAAAAACGGGCAGCCGTTTATACCGTTTGACGAATATCCTGCGTTAAGCGTCTGCACGCCGGCGGTTCATGACAGTTCTACAGTCCGCGAATGGTGGGAGAAAGAGGTAAACCAGCAGCAGTTTTCCGGTTTTATAGGCGTTCCTTCGCTTCCCAAAAAATACAATCCGGGCACCGCAAAAATTATTCTTTCTAAAGCCGCGTCCGCGCGTTCCCGTTTCCGTGTTTTCCAGATACAGGACCTGCTTCATCTTTCAAACAAATGGTACTCGGCTGATCCGGCGCAGGAGAGGATTAATGTGCCCGGTACGTTAAATGAATTTAACTGGACGTACCGCTTGCCGGCGCAGATTGAAGAAATTGCCAAAGACAAGGAATTAATAGCGGCGGTCGCCGAGTTAAGCAGGATTAAACCCGCGAAGAAAAAAACGGGTCATCCCTGAAATTTTAATTAAACTATGTAACGTTTTAAGGAGGAAAGATGAAAACATTGATTTTATATTATTCTTTTTCAGGGAATACAAGGAAACTGGCTTCTCAAAAGGCGGCGGAAACAGGAGCGGATATTGAAGAAATAATCGAAACAAAAAAAATGTTCGTGTTAAAAGCATATATTTTAGGCGCGTACAGGGCAATGAAACGTAAAAAGACGGATATACAGCCGATAAAATCCCAGCTTAACGATTATGAAAAAATAATAATTATGGTCCCTGTTTGGGCAAGTAATCCCGCGCCCGCGTTTAATAGCATTATTGAGCAGCTTCCGTCAGGAAAAAAAGTTGAACTTATTATGGTTTCCGCGGGAAGCGGGACCAAAAGCAGCGCCGAAGGGACAAAAAATCTTGTCGCCGCGCGCGGTTGTGAAGTTACGGACTATATTGATATTAAAACTATGGCGAAAAAATGAACGGACTTATTAAAGCTATACAGTTTTAAAACAATATGCGGATAACCTATGAAGATAATTGATATATTAAATGCCGGAAAAGTTACTGTTTCATGCGAGCTGTTTCCGCCTAAGCACGGTTCAGGTCTTTCGGATTCTATAAGAATTGTCCGTGAAACTGCGGCTCTGCGTCCGTCTTTCATAAGCATTACCTACGGCGCGGGAGGCGGAACAAGGGATTACACGGAAAATCTTGCGGCGGAAGCGCAGAAACAGGGAATACCGGCGCTGGCGCATCTGACCTGCGTTTTATCGGATCGTAAAACGATAATGGACGTTTTATCAAAACTTGCCGAGGACAAAATCGAAAATATTCTTGCATTAAGGGGCGACATACCGATCGGGCAGGAATTCCCGACTGAATCTCAGTATCACCATGCCTGCGATTTAATGAAAGAGATTCAAAACACGGGCGATTTTTGCATAGGCGGCGCGTGTTATCCCGAAGGGCATCCCGAATCCGTAAGCCTGGAAAAGGACGTTGAAAGCCTTAAATTCAAGGTTGACTGCGGCTGCAGTTTTTTAACGACGCAGATGTTTTTTGATAACAGCATTTTATATAACTTTATGTACCGTTTATTGAATCATAAAATTGACGTGCCTGTAATTGCGGGGATAATGCCTGTTATCAACGGAAAGCAGATTGCGCGCATCTGTAAAATTTCCGGTACGGTTCTGCCGCCGCGTTTCCGCGCGATTGTGGATAAATTTTCAGGCGACAGCGCCGCCATGAGTCAGGCAGGCATTGCATACGCTACGGAACAGATTATCGACCTTATCGCAAACGATGTCCGCCATATACATATCTATACAATGAACAAACCGGATATTGCCGCGAAGATCATGAATAATTTGTCTGAAATATTCAAATAACATGGAAACGCCGGAAAGCGATTTTTTTCAGGACGAAATTTTTCAGAATGAAGTATTACGCTATCTGGGTTACCGCGGCGTAAAAGCCGATGAACGCATAGTTTCACAAATAACGCTTACGGCTCGGGAACTGGCGGCTGATGTAAACGCAAAAAATATTTTCGGCATATGGGACTGCAAAGCCGGTCTGGGTACGGTTACGCTTGGCGGTATAAACATAAAAAGCCGCGATCTTGCCCGCCATTTGCGCGGCTGCGGCCGCGCCGTCCTGTTAGCCGCTACTCTGGGAACGGGAGCGGATACCCTTCTGCGCCGGTACAGCGCGCTGGATATGGAGAAAGCGCTGGTTGCGCAGGCTGTATGTACAGCCATGATTGAGCGTTACTGTAACGCCGTAGTTTGCGAAGCCGCGCGGAGCCCCGGTCTTGACGGACTGTATCCTACCGCTCGTTTCAGCCCCGGTTACGGCGATTTTGACATAAGCCTGCAGAAGGATATGCTGAGATTGCTGGACTGTGAAAAACGCATCGCTCTTACCCTTACGGACGGATATATGCTTATCCCCTCAAAGTCTGTTACAGCCGTTGTCGGTTTCGGCAAGAAAAAAAAAGATGATGATGAAAAAAATTGCGCGCGCTGTTTAAATACGCGGTGCGTCTATAGAAAGGTTATGTAACAAAACGTTTTCTGAACAAAAGCGAAACGCCGTAACCGCCGAAAACGGCGATAAACCGGTCTACAATATTGATGGGTATTCGCGAAAGAACGGCGGTTGCCAGAAGCGGCACATTATTCTGTAAAAGACCAAGTTTGAAAGTATCTTCCGGAGAAATGCCCCTCGGCACTTGATAGAGGACAAGCGTAAAATCAATGATGCCGCCCGTAATACTAACGGCAATACAATCAAGAGCGGCAAGGCCCAGAAGCAGCGGAGCGATGTAAATAAATGATTGCAGCGAAGGTTTTTGAAGAAAACCCCCCTCGCGTTTTTTCATTTTACCGTGGAAAAAACAAACAAGCAGCACTTCAACAATTACGCAGATATAAAAAATATAACCCACTCCGGGTAAAGAATTACCCAGAATATATTTGTATACAAAAGAAATACAGAAGCAGGAAAACGCTCCGGTCAGAAAACCCGCGAAAAGACCCGCGCTGAAACACATGGCTACGGTAAAAACGGTATCCTGATATAAAGGGAGCCTTGCCACATTGATGACAAAATGCGAAAGCGCCGCGTTACAAACGGCACAAACCGCGCAGAGAATAATAGTTTTACGGAGTTGAACTCCCTTCATTAATACCTTATCATGCAATAAATGCGTCTTTTGTTCAAGAAGTTTTTATTAATAATAAGCGCCTTTATTTTATTTGCCGCTTGTAACGGCAAAAGCCCGTCTTATAAGTCCGTTTCCTCAATTTCCGAAAAATGGCTTGCTATAAAAAAAGAATTGTCATC
>Ga0268262_10001343_pt1 | contig 30716 bp, 25 predicted proteins | sample TergutNc150P3_FD_190354 | JGI IMG/M metagenome (GOLD analysis project Ga0268262, IMG submission 190354) | Nasutitermes corniger P3 segment gut microbial community from laboratory colony in Florida, USA - Nc150 P3 (SPAdes) (version 2) | ecosystem: Host-associated > Arthropoda: Insects >... | reverse complement strand
AAGTATATAAACAGGTTTTTCGCGTTGCAACACCTTGTCTTCGTAACGAACCTCATCGGTCGGCGATATTTTCGTACCCAGTTCCGTAACAATCTGTCCGTTCACGGTAACCGTCCCCGCGATAATCAAATCGTCTGCTTCACGGCGGGAACAGATGCCGCTGTTGGAAATATATTTGTTGAGGCGTATCAGACCTCTGTCCTCGTTCCACTGCAAAGAAAGCACTTTGGGTCGCCGTTCCGCAGCACGTCCCGTTTCCCGTCTTTTCATTACAATATCCCGAACAATTTCCGACTCCAAACCTCTTCTTGGACGGCGGGGCGGTTTATTTTCATTATTTTCATCGTCAAAACGCCTGCGTGGCGGACGCTCGTCCCCGTCATATCTGCGTGGCGGACGGTCATCTCTGTCGTATCTGCGAGGGGAACGTTCATCCCTGTCATACCTGCGTGGCGAACGCTCTTCGTTGTCGTATCTACGTGGCGAACGTTCTTTTCTGTCGTCTCTGTACTGCGGACGCTCGTCTCTGTCGAACTTGCGTTGCGGACGGTCTTCGTTGTCGTATCTGCGCGGAGGACGTTCGTCCCTGTCGTATCTCCGTTGCGGACGTTCGTCATTATCATACCTGCGTTGCGGGCGGTCTTCCCTGTCAAATCTCCGCTGCGGACGGTCATTTCTATCGTCTTGACGGTAGCGGGCAGGTTTCCGTTCTCCTCTGTCTTCAAAATTCCTTTCCCGAGACGGACGGTCATTCCTTCTGTTTCGGTCATCTCCGTTTCGTTCTCTGGAGAAACGCGGTTTATTTTCTGTCTGTTCTGTAAAGAACTCGCGGCGGGATTTCCGTTTGTCTCCGCCTTCCTCTGTTTTCAAACGTTTATGCAAAGGATTTTCTTCTTTTCTTCCTCTTGGACTGCGTTCACGTTCTGTTTCTCTGGGCTTTCTGCCTCTTTGTGAAGGCTTTTTATCAGCCTTTTTCTCGCCTCTTCGGGCTTTTTCTGCTCTCATTTATCTATTTTCTTCTTTCAAAACAACAGTTATATTGTTGAAACTGTTATCATTATACAAATTAACCCTGTCGCAGGGTACAATTTGCAAAGATACACTTTTTAATTGAATTGTTGATTTGCTTATTTGTTGATTTGAAAATGTACAGACATTGCGTGCAACGTCTGTACAAAAGGAGATTTTACCTTGTAACCTATTCCCGTAGAGACGCGGCATGCCACGTCTCTACAAAAGTCCCCCACCTCACAACCATTGTCAAAGTAAATACAAAAAAAAATGGGCTAACAATTAGCCAAAATGTTTAGCGTAACACCCGAATTTTTATCGGTGTGTATACGGGGAACAAAAGAAACAATCCTAAAAGAAAAACATAAATTTGACTAATTATCAACATTTTACATATTTTTCGATTTAAAACAATTCGTCAGTTAATTTAATTTTGCTTTAATTTTTTGCAATTATGTTATACAAATTAAATGCTGTTTAATCTTATGTTTTTTTTTATTTTTGATTGAACGGGAAAACAGTTTTTTACAAAAAAGTAAGGGTGAACTCCGAAAAATCCACCCCTGCAACAACTAAAAAACAATAACCTATTTAAACATTAAGAAATTAACTTATATTTGAATTTATTTTAACTGCTAACAGACTAATATCCAAACTTTTAACAGAATGCGTTAAAGCACCCGCCGAAATGAAATCTACACCCGTTTCGGCATACGCCCTAATGGTTTGCTCGTTGATATTGCCCGATGCTTCCGTTTCAAAACTGCCGTTTACAAGTTCCACGCCTTTGCGTACGTCTTCCACCGAAAAATTATCAAACATAATTCTGTCCACACCGCCCAACTGCACAACCTTTTCCACTTCGGACAAAGAGCGGGTTTCTATTTCAACGGGAATAACCAGATGATGCAATGTTTTGTACTCATGCGTTTTTTTAATGGCATTTTCAATCCCGCCCGCAAAATCTATATGATTGTCTTTCAGCATAATCATATCGTACAATCCCATGCGGTGATTGAAACCGCCGCCTATCCGCACCGCCATTTTTTCCAGCAACCGCAGATTGGGCGTTGTTTTCCGCGTATCGAGCAAACGGGCATGCGTTCCTTCGAGCAATTTACAGTAACGATTTGTAATAGTGGCAATTCCGCTCATCCGCTGCATAAAATTCAGCACCAGACGTTCAGCGGCTAAAATAGCGCGTATTTCGCCTTTTACCCGCATCACCACATCGCCATTTTGAACGGCTGTGCCGTCCTGCATCAACGCTTCGACCGTTAGATTTTTATTTACATGCTTAAAGACCTGTGTTCCAATGACTATTCCTGCGATAATTCCGTTTTCTTTGGCAATCAGTTGCGCCTCGCCTTTTTCGTCCGCACCCACAGCAAGCAGGGACGAGTGGTCGCCATGTCCAATATCTTCCTTTAATGCCTCTGCTATGATTTGTTGAACAGTCATAATTATTTTTTTTCGATAGTTAATTTTTGAATGGTTTCCGCCCCTTTGTCTTTTTTCACCACATAGTAGATTTTGAACGTATTTCCCGATGCAGAAACGTAAGTACCGATTACAAATTTCGTACTCTCCGAACTTGACCCGCCCTGTTTCACCACGTACGATTTGGGCGGATTTTCCTTAAAAAAGTCTGAGAGGATAGATGTTGCCTGTGCCTTACTGACGTAGGCGTCTTTTCCCAGCACGGACAGTTCCACCGTTGAGCCGAAATATTTAGATAATTGCTGTACATTACCGCTTTGTATGCTTTTATTCACCCCGTTGCACATTTCGTCAGAGGGTGTGGTGATGTCGCCTGCAAGCATCGCGGTTAGTATTAATATGCCTATTTTATATTGTAACATAATGTATTATAATTCAATTATCTTTTTTACTGTTATATAATCAAAATCTATGCCAAAGTGGAGAATGGGTGTCCTTTTTGTAAAAATAACTTGTATTTTATTATTGTGTTATGCCTTTATTTTCAAGCGTTGTGAAAAAAAATTAACTTTCCATTTTAAAATTAGATAACTATATACAAATTTACAACAAATGAAAATATAAGATATCAACTTGTTTTACATTGGCATAAAGTCACTTTCTAAAAATGACCCATCATGAATAGTTAAATAGTCCATCCAATTTTTATCTAAATTATCGAAAACTGCTATCACATCGTTCACTTCTTTCCAGGTTTTTTTATCTATGTTGATTCTTTGCCAAGAGTTGAGGTTATTATTGTTCAATATAGCGAGAATTCAAATCCCCATGGCAGTACGCATTTCCATTGCAGTACACAGAGTCAAGCAATCATGATAATTATATCTTACTTGAATTGAACCGCATGAAATTTCTACTGCATTTAAAATCCATTTAAAAATGCTATCTTTGCAAAATAGATAACTTACACCCATGAAGCAGTACATTGATTTATTAGAGCACATTTTAGCCAACGGCACTTACAAGGAAGACCGCACAGGGACAGGCACTTACAGCGTATTCGGTTACCAGATGCGTATGGATTTGCAAGACGGTTTTCCACTATTGACCACAAAAAAACTGCATCTGAAATCAATCATACACGAATTGCTGTGGTTTATCAAAGGGGATACAAATATTAAGTATCTCAATGATAATCAGGTAAGTATCTGGGACGAGTGGGCGGACGAAAACGGAGATTTGGGTCTCATTTACGGTCATCAGTGGCGGAAGTGGGGCTGTAGAGACGGACGGGAAATTGACCAGTTGCAAAACGTAATCAGCGAAATAAAAAACAATCCGCATTCCCGCCGATTGCTCGTATCTGCTTGGAATGTAGGGGAATTGGACAAAATGCGCCTTGCACCCTGTCATGTTTTGTTTCAGTTTTATGTCAGCGGGGGGGAATTGTCCTGCCAACTGTATCAACGCAGTGCCGATGCCTTTTTGGGCGTGCCCTTCAATATCGCGTCCTACGCACTTTTAACGATGATGATTGCACAGGCTACGGGATTGAAAGCCAAGGATTTTGTGCATACTTTCGGCGATTTGCACCTGTATTCCAATCATATAGAGCAGGCGAAACTGCAAATTGAACGAAAACCCTTTTCTTTGCCCCAAATGAAAATAAATTCGGAAGTAAAAAATATTTTTGAGTTCAATTTTAATGATTTTGAATTGATAAATTACCAGTCGCACCCGCACATCAAGGCGGCGGTGGCAATATAAACCAGCCCCCCTTAATCCCCCCGAAGGGGGGAAACGCCCCTCCTTCGGAGGGGTTGGGGGAGGCATAAAAAATTCAATTAAAAATGCTATCTTTGTATTTCATTTAATTTTTATCATAATATTTATACTAAATGTAACAAATTGAACGTTAAAACGTATAATAAAAAATAATATTCATAAATAGAAAGTGTTATGAAAAATGTAATTGTAGGTATAGATTTTTCGGAAGCCGCGTTGAACGCGCTGGAACACGGCGTTTCGTTGGCATTGCGTTTGAACGCCAAACTGACTTTGCTTTTTGTTGTCTCTCCCGATGCGAAACTGTTGGAAGAGATTGACGAGAACAAACGTTCTAACATTGTGGAAATTGCGGATAAGAAATTACAGCAGCTAATCGCACAGTGTCAGCGGATTTTGCCTAAGGATAAGGTGAAATACAAAATCCGCATCGGCAAGGTTGCACAGGAAATTAACGCGGAAGCAAAAGAATTGGGCGATGCGCTTATCGTTGTGGGAACGCACGGTTGCAGTGGTTTTGAGGAGTTTTTTATCGGAAGTTCTGCGTTCCGGATTATCAATCAGTCGGCTTCTCCCGTGATAAGCATTCGGGCAGGCGTGAACATTCACCGCGATTTGACCTCCATTCTGGTAGTGATTGACGATACAAGGGAAACTTTGCAAAAATTGAAAATTGCTGCTCCCTTGGCAAAAGCGTTCAATGCAAAAGTGGAAATTTTGGGTTTCTATCCCGCTCAGTTCAAGAACATTAAGGATACGATAAATGCTTATGTTCATCGTGCGGAAGTATTTTTGACGGAACGGAATGTGCGTTTTTCCACCTCGTTTGTAGAGGGGGCGGAAAAGATAAAAACGGTACTTCAAGTTGCCAAAGAAAAAGAGGTCAATCTGATTATTGTGATGAAAGAGGTTGAGATGAACGGCGACAATGTATTTGTGCTTGCTCCGTTCAGCGAAAAGATTGTCAATCGTTCGCCCTATCCCGTGTTGAATGTGAGTGTGGATACGTCCATTTATCCTGAAGAGATTTAAACGTTAGCGGTTTTTAGAATGAAAAGGATAAAATTTTTGGCAGGTTTTTTACTTGCTGTTATTGTTTTGCATGCTTGCAACGGGTCGCAGGGCAACGGTATGTTGTCTTCTACGGGACGCGGAGGCGAAGTTTTGGTGGTCTGTTCCGACAAGCAGTGGAAAGGGGAATTGGGCGACAGCCTGCAAGCAATTTTGATGCAGTACACCGCCATTTTACCGCAGTACGAGCCGATGTTTTCACTTTCGCACGTTAGTGCTGAACGTTTTAACGAGATATATCAGAAACAGCGAAATATCATTATTCTTTCCATTGACCCGTCTTTGGAAAAAGGAAAGGCAAAGGTTGAACGCAATCAATGGGTTTCACCTCAATTGGTTATGCGTATTTCGGCAAACAGTGCGGAAAATTTGATTGCGGAAGTATCTGCCCGACAAGAAGTTATTATCAAATATCTGATAGAGAGCGAAATGTCCCGTTATCTGAAATTGCAAAAAAGAGGACAGGATTTTCGCAAAAGCCAGCAGCTTGAAAAGAAATTCAATATTTCGCTGGTCGTTCCCGAGGATTTTATTTTTGCGGTAAAAGACAGCAATTTCTGCTGGTTGAGGCGGGATATTGAACTTGGGATACAGAATATTATGATTTACACGCAGGATTATGTAAGTACTTCGCAATTTTCCCAAAAGCACATTGTGCAGTTGCGGGACAGTCTGACGAAACGCTATGTATTTGGTTCTGTGGACAGTTCGTATGCCACCACCGAAAAGAAATATTTACCGCCAGAGGTCAAACAGTGTTTTTCTTTTGAGAACATTTATGCCGTGCGGACGGTCGGATTGTGGGAAATGGAGGGCGAGAGCAAGGGAGGTCCCTTTGTCAGTTTTACCCTCTTGGACGAGGCACGAAACCGCGTTATCACCCTTGATGCTTTTTTGTATGCCCCCGGGGAAAAGAAACGGGATATGTTGAGGCAGTTGGAGGCGGTTTTGCTGGGGGTGAGAATGAGATAACTGTTATGAAATAAATACTCTTTAAATGCGTTTACTACGCGTATTAATTTTTTCTCTTATATCTTTACATTTTTTATAAAACCACAAGATTTGGCTGCCATTCTTTATTCCTTTTTATCGCTGAATAAAATAAAACCAGCACAATAGACAAAAAGATAACGTAAATGTAAAGAAAAGTTCACTTTTTGTACGGTTGGAATTAAATGTGTATGTTGGAAAAAATGAGTATAACTATCTAAAAATCTGTTAAAAATGGGGTAAAATATATTGTTTTTTTTGTACGGTTTAATTTATACCCCTTATTCGTTTCACTCGCAACGACTGTTGTAAGATATTGATTTATAACATATTATGAGTTAAATGAAGCAATCCCAAAAAACAAACAAAATAACCACCCCTTTTCCCCGTTATTCAAAATTAGCATCAAACAATGGAAAACAAAGAAAACAATTTGTACGAGGAAAATCTGGAAATCTACGGAGCGAGGGAACATAATTTAAAAAATATAGACCTCGTTATCCCACGTCATAAATTAGTGGTTATCACGGGTTTATCGGGGTCTGGAAAATCTTCGCTGGCGTTTGATACCATTTACGCGGAGGGACAGCGTCGCTATATGGAAACTTTTTCCGCCTACGCCCGCCGTTTCCTTGGCGACATGCAACGTCCTGCGGTGGACAAGATTACGGGTTTAAGTCCCGTCATTTCCATTGAGCAAAAGACGATTAACCGCAGCCCGCGTTCTACGGTCGGGACGATTACGGAAATTTATGATTTTCTGCGGTTGCTTTTCGCCCGTGTTTCCACCGCTTACTCGTATGAAACCAACGAGCCGATGGTAAAATATTCCGAACCGCAAATTATAGAATTGATAAAAAAACAGTTCAACGGCAAACATATTCAACTGCTTGCACCGCTTGTGCGTGCCAGAAAGGGACATTATCGGGAAGTGTTTGAGCAGATACGCAAATGGGGTTTTTTGCATGTGCGGGTGGACGGCGAAGAACATGAAGTTACCTTGCGGATGCAGGTCGATAGATTTAAAACGCATGATATTGAAATAGTTATAGACAATCTGATAGTGCAAGACAAAGCCTCCGCCGAACAGCGTTTGACAAATTCCATTAAAACGGCACTGCGTTACGGCAAGGGCAGTTTAATGATTTTGCAGGACGGCTCGAAAAAGGTGGTCAATTTCAGCAAATATCTGATGTGTCCCAAAACGGGCATTTCCTATCCCGAGCCCGAGCCGAACATGTTTTCGTTCAATTCCCCCTACGGCTCTTGTCCGCATTGCAACGGTTTGGGTTACGTAACGGAGGCGAACCTCAGCAAGTTGATACCCAACCCCAAAAAATCAATCAAAGAGGGCGGTATCGAACCGATTGGGGCATACAAAAACTCATGGATTTTCAAGCAGATAGAGGCAATTTGCACAAAATATCGGGTGTCAATGGAAAAACCCATCGCAGATTTGCCCCAAGAGGTGATTAACATTATTTTATACGGCAGTGCCGAACCGCTGGCTTTGCAAAATGAAGTTACGGGGACGGTCAATTATGTATCTAATTTTGAGGGAATTATAAATTTTATCGTAAAAAATGCGGAAGATGCACCTGCCAATATACGCAAATGGGCAGCACAGTTCATGCACACCCAAATCTGCCCTGTCTGTCAGGGCGGACGGCTGAAAAAAGAGGCGAATTTTTTCCGCATCGGAGGAAAAAGCATTGTGGAACTGTCGAATATGGATATTCAGCAACTGGCTGACTGGTTGGAAAATATAAACGATTACCTTAATCCGCAACAGCAGTTAATCGCCTCTGAAATCATTCGCGAAACCAAAGTCCGACTGGGTTTTCTGCTGAATTTGGGGATTGATTATCTGACAATTAGCCGTCCCTCGCAAACGCTTTCGGGCGGAGAGGCACAGCGTATCCGTCTGGCTACGCAAATCGGCTCGAAATTGGTGAATGTGCTGTATATTTTGGACGAGCCGAGCATCGGGCTGCATCAGCGGGACAATCTGAAATTAATTCATTCACTGCAAAATCTGCGCGACATCGGCAATTCGGTTATCGTGGTCGAGCATGATTTGGATACGATGCGCTGTGCCGATTACATTATAGATATGGGGTACGGTGCGGGTCTGCACGGCGGATATGTGGCTGCAAAAGGCACGTTTGACGAAGTTTCAAAATCGGATTCGCTTACAGGTCAATATCTTTCGGGGAAAAAAAAGATTGAAATTCCGCAAAAACTCCGCAAAGGCTCGGGCAATTTTCTGAAACTGACAGGGGCGAAAGGAAACAATCTGAAAAATATAGATGTGAAAATTCCGTTAGGCACAATCACCTGTATTACAGGCGTTTCTGGAAGCGGAAAATCTTCATTAATTACGGGTACGCTTTACCCCATTCTCAACAAACACATTTACCGTTCCGACAATGCAATTTTGCCTTTCAACGAAATTCTGGGACTGGAACACATTGATAAAGTGATAGAAGTCAATCAGCAACCGATTGGACGAACGCCGCGTTCCAACCCCGTTACCTATATCGGTGCGTTTGACGAAATACGCAAACTCTACGCGTCTTTGCCCGAGGCGAAAGTGCGTGATTACAAGGTGGGGCGTTTTTCGTTCAACGTCTCAGGCGGACGCTGCGAAACCTGCAAGGGGGCGGGCGTTATCACGGTCGAAATGGGTTTGTTGCCCGAGGTGTACATTCATTGCGACACCTGCAACGGCAAACGCTACAATCGCGAAACGCTGGAAATCAGATACAAAGGAAAATCTATTTACGATATTCTGGAAATGACTTTCTCCGAAGCGGTGGTTTTCTTTGAAAATATTCCGCTTATTGCACAGAAATTGAAAACGGTTTGCAACGTAGGACTTGGTTATCTGCATCTTGGGCAACCCTCCACCACGCTTTCGGGCGGAGAGGCACAGCGGATAAAACTCGCCGAAGAATTGAGCAAACGCGACACGGGAAAAACTTTTTACATCTTGGACGAACCCACTACAGGTCTGCATTTTGAAGACATACGCATTCTGTTGTCCGTGCTTGGCGAACTGGCGGACAGAGGAAACACCATCCTGATTATCGAACACAACATGGAAGTTATAAAAATGGCGGACTGGATTATTGATTTGGGACTCGAAGGCGGACGGGCAGGCGGAACGGTCATTGCCAGCGGAACACCTGCCGATATTGTAAAAAAAGAAAAGGGATATACGGCGAAGTTTTTGAAAGAATATTTATAGAAATTCCTTTAATATAAATCTTGTAAATAACAGTTGCAACAACCTGATTGTGATAGGTGGAACTACTTCTGCAACCGTTACCATCATCGACGATGACGCATACATTCTAAATCACCCGTCCAACATATCCGTTTGTGCGGGTGTTTCCATTCCCGCCACTGCCACGATAAACATGCACGTATTGCCAAAACGCACACCTGCAATCAGCATAAGACGGAGAATTCCCTAATTTGGAGGAAAAAAACGGTATGGAATTAACAACGCTTGCGTTTTTATGGATTTTACAAACTCTTTACAAGTAAAATCACCCAAAGCAAGCCCAATTTCTACTCGAAATGCGTAAAAAAACAAAATTTCCTTCCGAAATAGTTGTTTTTCTGAATGAAAAATTATATCTTTGCATTTCTTGAAAAAAGCAAGATAAAAAATGATAAAAGATATAATATATAGCAAAAAGCGTGCCACAGTAGCAAAAATTAGTTTATTAACAATATTTTATTATACAGTATGAAAGAAATATTTTTACAAAAGGGAAATGACTTTATTGTTTTTTTACAAAGTTGGACGTTCCCCGCTTTTTACAGGCGGACATGAACATTAAGGCAAAACCGTTGCCAATCCGTTAGTATTAGTTTAAATTTCATATAGTTTGTAAGGTTTTCGAGCCTTACAACAAGGATTTTCATGTTCACAAAGCGAAAATAATGTCTTACCCAGTCATAATAACACTTTAAAATGAAAAAACCCTATCTCAAACTGACACAATGGATTCTTACAATTATAAAATTGCTTTTGTTTTTCTTTATTATTTTCTGGATTGCTTCACTTCATTACACTTCGTTCGCAATAACGTATTGTGCTGAAAACAAGGCAATTGTGAGTAATGCGAAGCAATCTATAACGTTGAAAACAATTTCCCATTCTCAATTAAAAATTGTATCTTTGCAACTTAACTTAAAAATATAACATTTATGAAAAGAATTTGTATTTCCGCAACAATGCTATTGCTGTTTGCCACAGCCAAATCACAATGCTGGCAAACCGCCGCCGCAGGTACATACCACACCCTCGCCATCGACAAAGCGGGCAACCTTTGGGGTTGGGGCTACAACCACCGCGGACAACTCGGCAACGGCAGCACCGAAGACGAACGGACTTTGGTACAAATCACCACCACGGGCGGCTGGTCGGCAGTTGCAACCCGCAATTACGCCTCGGCAGCCCTCAAAACAGACGGTACACTCTGGATTTGGGGAGACAGCATCTCAGGCGGCGACGAAGACATCCTCTCGCCCGTGCAGGTCGAGACCGATACCGACTGGAAAATGATAACAGTCGGCGAAAAACACCTCCTCGCCCTCAAAACCAACGGTACTCTGTGGGCGTTGGGACGAAACCGTTACGGACAGTTGGGTTGCGGCGACACTCTGGATAAAAACGTACCCGTCCAAATCGGCACAGACACCGATTGGGTCTATATTTCCGCAGGCGACCGCTTTTCCTTAGCCATCAAATCGGACGGCAGCCTGTGGGGTTGCGGCAACAGCGAATACGGACAGTTAGGCATCAATTCCACCGAAAACCAAAGAGAATTTACCCTCATTGACAATTCTCAACAGTGGAAATCGGCAGCAGGCGGCAGTTCCCACGCCCTGGGTTTGACCGTCAGCGGACGCATCTGGTCATGGGGTGCAAACGCCCTGGGACAACTCGGCAACGGCAGCAACACCGCCTCCTTAGTCCCCGTCCAAATCGGCGGACTGTGGCAATCTATCGCCGCAGGCAGTTCCCATTCATTGGCAATCGCCCCCGACAACGCCCTCTGGTCATGGGGCAACAACAACATCGGACAGTTAGGCATCGGCGAGAAGGACAACAAAAACCTTCCCACCCAAATCGGCAACAGTACCGAATGGAAATTCATCAGCGGAAACCTCAGGCACAGCATCGCCATTGACACCGACAACAGCCTGTGGACATGGGGAAATACCCTCGCCAAACTGACGGTCTTTTCCCCCATTCAAATCGGCACAGACAGCGATTGGACAGCACTCGCTTCGGGTTGTTACCACATTATGGGCATCAAGAAAAACAGCACCCTGTGGGGGTGGGGCGGCAACGAACACGGACAAATCGGCGACAACACCACCTTCGACCGTGCAAGTCCCGTCCGTATTCCGCTCAACCTCTGGAAAGACATCAGCGTGGGCGAATACCACACCGTAGGCATCGCCATCGACAACACTCTCTGGTCTTGGGGGTGGAATTTCATCTACCAACTCGGAGACGGCACAACCAATCCCTCTTCCGTTCCCCTCCAAATCAGCAATGAGCATACATGGAAAAAACTCAGCGTCAGCATTTTCAGCAATTTCGCCATTAAGACGGACGGGACGCTCTGGGCATGGGGAAGCAACGTCGCGGGACAACTCGGCAATGGCACAACCTCAGACATCACCTCCCCCACCCAAATCGGCACGGACACCGATTGGAAAAGTGTTTTCTTAGGGGGAAATCACTCCATCGCCTTAAAAACCGACAACAGCCTCTGGACCTGGGGAAGCAACCTCATGGGACAACTCGGCGACAGCACCACCATTTCCAAACATTCGCCCCTGTGCATCGGTACGGACAGGGATTGGCAAGCGGTCATGGCAGGCGGGGCGCACAATCTCGCCCTCAAAACAGACGGCACGCTCTGGTCGTGGGGATTGAATTTCAGCGGACAGACTGGCGTAAACAAAACCGACACCCTCATTCTCGTTCCTACGCAGGTCGGCACGGACAGGGATTGGAAATGGATTTATACGCATGAAGCGAGTTCGTTTGCTATCAAAAACAACGGAACATTGTGGGGTTGGGGTTTCAGCGAATCGGGACAGTTCGGAACAGACACCACCCAAACCTATTTCTATCCCGTCCAAATCGGCACGGACACCGATTGGGTGGAAGTTGTAACGGGAGACGATGCCGTAATTGCCCGTAAATCAAACGGGACGCTTTGGGCATGGGGCTGGAATGGTCGCGGACAGTTAGGAACGGGACAAAGTACCCTTATCCCTTGTATTTACGGCGAAAAATGCCTCAAAGACAATGCAATTATCGACATGGAAAAGAACGGCGTTTTGTTTACAATATATCCCAATCCATTCAACGCAACCTTCAATATAACAAGTCATTCGGACGAAATAAAAACAGTTGCCGTTTATGATATTATGGGGCGGGAAATAAAATCGCAGTCTGTCAATAAAAAAGAAGCAACAATTACGATAGAGGATATGAATACAGGTATTTATCTGTTGAAAATCTGTACGGAAAACAATGTTTTTGTGAAGAAGATTATTAAACGGTAAATTTATTGCATTCCCCCATGTACAGCCGTTGCGTGCAACGGCTCAAAACAATTGAATGTGGGAGAAGAGACGTTGTACGCAACGGCTGTACAATTTTTCGTTTTTCCCATTTCGAATAAGGGCAACGCCCTTGCATCATTAGCGTAGGGCATCGCCCTGCGTAAATTATCAATTTTCGCCTATTATTTTACGTACGGCGTTCATACGCCCAACCGTACGGCGTTGCCATACGCTATTGATACCGCCCTTTCAGGGCTATCGAATATTTGTAGGAAAAAAACTTTATAAACTTTAAGAACTTTACAAACTTTATAAACTATTTATCATCTCCAAATGACAGCACAACAATTTATCATCTTTCTGCTGTCTAAGATGTAAACCGTTGCCGTCGCAATATTTAAAGGATTTGCATTTTTTACAAATATCCGTTTTTGTCCACGAACGGTCTCGCATAATTTGGTAACGCTCATTCCAGACCGTCCAAAAATCATCTTCATAAATATTTCCCTGAATATAATCGGCACGCAAACTCGGACACGCACTAATCGACCCGTCCACCAGCACCGAACCAACGTGAACGCCCGCCCGACAAAAAAACGGCGTATCTCGCACCTCCATTTCGTAATCACCCAGAAAACCCTCGCAACTATACGATGCCTTGATAATCCCCTCTTTACGAGTACGTTTTATAAATTCCAGCATTTGCACAAACTCTTCGGACGAAAGTTTTAACAGCGGATTATTTTCCGCACGTCCCTTGGGAAAAATGGAAAACAAACGCCACTGTTTCACCCCCAACGAAATCAACAGTTTTTTCAATTCTTCCAAATCGTTGATATTGCGTTTGTTTACACAGGTAACCACATCGTAGGTAAAATCTTTGATAGAGGCAATCATTGCAATGGCATTTTTTGCCCGTTCCCACGAGCCGTTTTTTCCCCGCAACCAATCGTGCGTTTCGGGATTTAACCCGTCGAAACTCACTGTAACAGAACGTAATCCCGATTGCAGCAACTCCTGTAAGCGTTCTTTGGTCAGTGCGTAACCGTTGGTAACCATTCCCCAAGGAAATTCGCGTTTATAAAATTCTTTTCCGCACTGTGCCAAGTCTTTACGCATCAACGGTTCGCCGCCTGTGAGGGCTATCATTGTTTTATGCGGGTTTACGTAGGGTTTTATGCGGTCTAACACTTTTAAAAAATCTGCCAGCGGCATATCAGGTGTGGCAGTTTCCTGTGTACAGTCGCTTCCGCAGTGCAGGCAACCGAGATTGCAACGCAAAGTACATTCCCAAAATAGATAATTGAGTTCGTGCAAACGAATTTGATTTTTCCTGTGCTGCCGAAACAACGCTAATGTGATTTTCTTTTTTAAATTCATAAATTACGGTTTAAATGGGGCTGACGGCATACCATACAAAGTATCAGTGGTATTATTTTTCTTCTCTAACTTAATATTCTGTGTTTTTACAAATTTTCCCTTATTCCATTTCCCCTCGCCTTTTTCTACTTGGTCGGCTTGGGTAAATTTCACCTCAATTTCTTGACTTTCAAAATCTCCGCCGTTTTCTTCTCCGTCAATATCTTCAATTTTCAAATGAAATTTAGTGTCCACGTTATAGAAAATAAATTGTCCTTTAATATCCGAGTATGTAGTATCCCCATATCCATATCTAACTATTTGAATATTTTGTATAGGATTAGATGTTTCTTTATCTGTAACAACACCTTTAAATTCATAACATGCATAGGGCATGCCATACTTCTCGGGTTGTTCGCAACTGTTAAAAATTCCCAAAACTCCCAGCAACACGACAATCACTTTGTCAAAAGATTTAATTATCAACTTTGTCATAACATATTATTTTTTCTTTTCTAACTTAATATTTTTTGTTTTTACAAGTACTCCACCTTCTTTCTCACATTCTTTTCTTTTTTCCAAATCTGCATCGGTAAGTTTAATATCTACTTCTTTGCTTTTAAAATGCCCGCCGTTTTCCTCACCGTCAACATCTTCCAAGTGTAAATGGAGAACATTTTTTTGATTGGGGTCATCATAACATGCTGCATGATAGTTTCCTTTTGCATCAGTAACGCAATCATTTACACGAATATTTGCAATTGGTTTTGAATTTGCTTTATCCGTAACAGTACCGTTTATCACATAAGTAACTGGTGGTAAACCATACATAGGTTGCAAACCATATTCAGGTATGCCTATTTGGTTACAACTACAATCAGATTTAGACTTACAACCTGCAAACATTCCCAACATTCCCAACAACACGACAATCATTTTGTCAAACGATTTAATAATGCTCTTTTTCATCATTTTCTTTATTTTAGAATTTATTTTGCAAAGATACCATTTTTAAATTTATAAAATTCATCAAATTTGAAAGTTTATAAAGTTAAATTTTGGTTTTTTGTTATTAATCATTTGATTTTGTGAAAATTATAAACTATTTTTTTTTCAACTTTAAGAATTTTACAAACTGAAAAAATGCTATTTGTGCTCAAAGTCCCGCAGGGACGGCAGGTGCATAACCGTATGCAAACGCAGTGCAGCCTACGGTAGCAAAAAACATACAACAAACAAAGTCCCGCTTGGGACGACATTATACATATAGTACCGTCCCATGCGGGACTTAAAGCAGAGGGTTGCTTTTGCTGTCCGTAAGTTGCACTTACGGTTATGCACCTGCCGTCCCTTCGGGACTTTTAGTTAAAAAATGCTATCTTTGCATCTTTTAACTAAAATAACAAAAAATGACACATCACAAACCCAAACCGCAACCTTTTGCAGAATTTAACTCTCCGATACCAAAGCGTTTAACCTTGAAAAATGGCATTTCGTTCATTGGTCTGCACGACCCGAATTTGAAGTTGTTCCGATTGGACATTCGCTTAATGGCGGGCAGTTATTTTCAGCCGAAACCTGCCATTGCCGCCGCCGCTGTGAAACTTATCACGGAGGGGACGTCGCGGTTGTCTGCCGAAGAGATTGCGGAACAGTTAGATTATTTCGGCTCTTATTTTGAGGTCTCGGCAGACCGCGATTTCTCTTCCTTTTCGGTCTATTTTCCAAAAAATGCCGCTGCGGAAATTTTGCACATTCTCCGACAACTCTTTGAAGATGCGATGTTTCCGCAGGAAAAAATATCCATTTACAAAAACAACAGCAAAAAAAATCTCGCCATCAGTTTGGAAAAAACATCCTATCTTGCTTATACGCATTTCATTGAGAACATTTTCGGCAAAAAACACCCTTACGGATTTTCAGCAAGTCTCCCCGATATTGAAACCCTTGAACGTGAAGATATTGCCGATTTTTACCAAACCCATTTTCACGCGGGAAACATACGCGTTTTTGCAGCGGGAAATATAGATGCCGATTTTGAAAAACAACTCAACGATACCATTGGGCAACTGCATGGAAAACAGGCGAATAGCACCACATTTATCCCCCCGCAACCGCAATCAAACCGTCTTTATGTTGAGCGGGAAAACGCCTTACAGTCAAGCATTTGCATTGGAAAAAAACTCTTTGACCGCACGCACAAAGATTGGGAGCAAACATCTGTTCTCAATACGGTTTTGGGGGCATATTTCGGCTCGCGTTTGATGACCAATATCCGCGAAGAGAAGGGGCTTGCTTACGGCATTCACTCCCGCATGACTTCTTTTTTGCAGGACGGCATGTTTTTGATTTCCGCCGATGTGAACAAAAATCAGGTGCAACAGGCTGCTGACGAGATATATAAGGAATTGCGTTTGCTTACGCAGACGGAAATCACGCAAAAAGAACTTTCGCTGGTGAAAAATTACCTTTACGGTACTTTTCTGCGCAATTTTGACGGAATATTTTCCCAGATAGACCGCATCATCATTTCCGATGACCATCATTTTGCAGATGCGTACTGGGAAAACCGCCTCAATCTGTACAAATCGGCAGATGCCCCCGCTTTGCTTGCATTGGCGAACACCCATTTGCAAGCCGAAGATATGTCGGAAATCATTGTGGGATAATAAGATAAAAAAATGGCTGACAGTCAAACTGTCAGCCGTAATTAATTTTTAAAATTCAAAACACCGTGTCTGGGCTGGGATTCGAACCCAGGACCCCATCCTTAAAAGGGATGTGCTCTACCGGCTGAGCTACCAAGACAACTATCTTTTAACAAGAAATGCAAAGATACAATTTTTTTTTCAATTTTTAGCCGAAAATGTAAGGTGGAAAGTGTTTTTTTTTAAACTTTTTTTTGAAAGTGCTGATTTTATGATAGTTAAAAAACAAAAAAAATCTTGGAAATTTTGCTAATTTTTCACTTTATACCGCGGATGATAGGAAAGTATCGCATCCGCCAGATATTCGCGGTTGATGTGGGTATAGATTTCCGTTGTGGTGATGGAGGCATGTCCCAGCATCATTTGGATAGAACGCAGGTCTGCCCCGCCCTCCAAGAGGTGGGTCGCGAAACTGTGGCGGAAGGTGTGCGGACTTACTTCCTTGTCGATGCCCGCCTCTTTCACCGCCCGTTTTATCATGCAAAACACATGTACGCGGGTCAATCCCCTGCCTCTGCGGTTTAGAAAAACAAAATCTTCATGCCCTTTCTGTATGGGAAGATGTACGCGTATGTCATCTATATACATGGTTATCAACTTCTTGGCGTAACTTCCGATGGGGACAATCCGCTGTTTGTCCCCCTTGCCGATAATCATTATGAAATCCTGCGGGAAGTACAGATTGGATATTTTAAGATTTACCGCCTCCGACACCCGCAAACCGCAAGAATACAGCGTTTCAATAATGGTTTTGTCGCGAAAATTCTCGGGTTTGGATAAATCAAAGGCGTTTTCAATTTTTTCAATTTCTTCAAAACTGAGCGTTTGAGGCAGTTTTCGTGCCAGTTTGGGACTTTCTATCAGTTCAAACGGGTTGTAGGCAATCAAATCTTCGTAATGCAGATATTTGTAAAACGCCCGCAATCCCGACAAACAGCGTGCCTGCGAGGCTTCATTCATGCAGTGTTTATCGTTCAGATTTTGCAAAAAAGGCGGAATATCATCTACCGTTGTTTTTAATGGCGAAATATCCCGTTCTTCAAGATATTCCATTAACAGCGATACATCGTACAAATAGGCGGTTATTGTATTGTCTGACAATCCTTTATCTATACGGAGATAATCTTTGAAATTTGATAGTAAATCTGTTTGAGACATTGGTGTTTATTCTTTTACAAATTTCACGGTTTTATTTCCAATTTTTAGAAAATATAGTCCATTTGATAAATGTGAAATATTAATGGTGATTGAGCCTCCCCCGACCCCTCCGAAGGGGGGATTAAGGGGGGCTTTTTCTTTTGTCTGAACCATGATTTTCATAAGATTATTAAGATTATCAGGATTATAACATCCCCCCTGCCCCCCTTCAAAGGGGGATTTTGGCAAATTACCACTTTGTCCCATTCCCCCTTTGAAGGGGGCAGGGGGAGGTATTCTGTTTATATAAAGTGTTTTAATAAAATTATCAGGATTTTCTTTTATCATCTTGGTAATCATGTAAATCTTATTAAAATCGTGGTTCAGACATTTTTTGAGCCTTGTAAAGCATTGACAAACAGTAAATTGGTGAATTGTTTTTCAACAATCGCTTTTGCCAATATCTGCCTGCTGTTATGTGTTTCCTTTAACATTTTATATATCCTCTTCTATCGAATTTGCAAAGATACAATTTTTAATTGAATTAATATTTTAAAAAATTTCCAATTTTCCACTTTCAATTCTCAATTAAAAATTGTATCTTTGCAAGTTGCGAAAAAAAGTTTTTATGCAAAGTAAAGAGAAGATATTCAAGGGGAAGACACTGGCAATTTTGTCGGGCGGCGGCGATACGCCTGCTATCAATTCAAGTATTGAGAACATACGTAATCGGGCGTTGGTGCTGGGTTTCAAGGTGTACGGTATTCGGCAGGGCTGGAAAGGCTTGCTGGGCGAGGGCGACATCGTGGATTTGACCAATCAGCCCTATAACGGCGTGTATGGCGGAACGGCGCTTTTTTCCAGCCGTACCAATCCGTTTCCCTCCAAAAACAATCCCGAAGATCGCGTTCCGCAGATTATCAACAATCTGAAACGCTACAAGATAGATGTGCTTGTGAGCATCGGCGGGGACGATACCAACGGAGCTGCCAAACGGCTATACGAGCAGGAGGGAATACCCGTAATCGGTTTTCCCAAAACGATAGATAATGATTTGCGTACCAAGACCATGCACAGTTTCAAGGGCGAAACCATGGAGGCGGTTTTGTGTCCGGGCTTTCCAACGGCGGCTTTGCGGATTAGCGAAATGGTGCGGACGCTTCGTACAACGAATGAGTCTCACCGCAGAGTGATGGTTGTGGAAGTGATGGGACGAGATGCGGGCTGGCTTACGGGAAGTGCCGTTTTCGGCGGTGCGGAAATTACGCTCGTACCCGAATGCGAAATGACGGCAGAGAAAAAAGAGCAGTTTTTCAGCGTGGTAAAAGAACGTTATCAGGAAAAGGGGAATTTGGTAATTGCTGTTTCTGAGGGTGTTCGCTGGTGGGACGAGGCGAAAAAACAGTTGGGCATGGTCTATGCAAGTTCAGATTTGGACGAATACGGACATCCGCGTTTTGGTGGCGTCAGCGGCATCATTGCATCGGAGATTAACAGCCGTTTGAATATACCTGCCCGTTCGCAAATATCTGGTTATTACCCCCGTTCGGGTTTTTGCTGCGAATACGACCGACAACTTACCTCCACGCTCGCCGACAAAGTACTTGATTTGCTTTTGCGGGAAGATTACGGACAAATGCCCGTCATGCGTAAAATTGTCCCAACGGAAGAGTTGGAAGAATACAACGCCTCGTCTATCGATATGGGAAGTATCGGCAACCAGCCTTTGCAATCTATCTACTACAACGACAATCAGTTCGTGTTCACAGATGCCTATATTGATTTTCTGAAAAACATACTCGGCGAACCGTATTTGCCCACATTCGGTTTTGATTTTAAAAAAATAAATCCTGAGAAATTGTAGTTTGGCGTTATTTTTGATATATAGAAAATAAAGAACAGCAACAGGCAATATTTATAAAAAGGAACGTTATAATTTAATTATTAAAAACACGGAGAGATGAAGACATACATTGTAACAGCAGTAATTTTAATGGCATCGGTGGGATTGTACGCCCAACGCAGAAAACCTGTCGAGGCAAAACAGCCCCAGACTACCACGCAGACAACAACTGCCAATTCGGCACCCAAAGCCTATTTCAGTCTGGAAAAAAAGACGGTCGATTTTGAACGGATAAAAATGGGAACGACCAAAACAATCGAAGTTTCTTTTACCAATACGGGAACGAAAACGCTGGTTTTGACAGACGCCTACACCACTTGCGGTTGTACTACGATAGACTGGCCTCGCGACCCCTTTCTCCCAGGCAAATCGGGAACGATAAAATTAACTTACAACCCGACCGAAGAAGGTGCGTTTAACAAAACGGTTACCATTTACACCAACGCGGAAAACAACAAGGAAGTTATTCAAATTGAGGGAATTGTTGTCCCAAAATAAAATTTAAAAGTAAAAATTGTAGATAATATTAACATAAATAATTAACATAAAAACGAAAGAAAAATGTTGAGAAGAACACTTAAATTAGTAGTAGCGGCAATTTTAGTAATTGCAAGTTTAGACGCCGTTTCCCAAGCTCAAACGACGCCAAAAGAAAGCAGAGCAGTAAAAAAAGCGGTTGCACCCGCACAGGAAGAACCGAAATCGAACGCTGCAGAGATTGAGTTTGTGAAAACCGTTCATGATTACGGCGTGATTTACGAAGGCGGCAACGGAGAGTGCGAATTCGAGTTCAAAAACGTGGGACGCGAACCTTTGGTTTTGTCAAACGTGCAGGCTTCTTGCGGTTGTACCGTGCCAACTTGGCCAAGAGAACCGATTATGCCGGGTAAAACTTCCGTAATCAAAGTGAAGTACAACACCAGCCGAATTGGTGCTATCAGCAAAACGATTTCGGTGATGTCCAATGCGGAACAAAATCCCAAAGTGGAACTCCGCATACAGGGAACGGTGAAGCCGAAACAGGAAGAGTCTTTGCCCGAAAAGCCGCAAAGTCCGATGGAAGCAAAACCGTAATCGCAACGTTTAAATTAGAAACGAAATGATGAAAATGGCGAAAAAACATCTGCTGTTTTTGTTGTGCGTGTTGTGCGGTGTCTCCTCTTTGCAGGCGACAAGGTTGCTCGTACCGATGGACAAAACGCAGTCCAACCACCTCAAAGCCTACGGAATAGCCTATTGGGCTTTAAAACAGGAGGTTGAAGTGAGTTGGTTGCTCAATTACGAAGGAGGAAGTTTCCTTTTTCCGTACAGCGAAAAAATTGCCAATGAATGTGCCATACGGGGAGTGAGTTTCCGCACACTCCCCGATGTGCAGGCAAGTGCCATATTGCAGGAAATCGCACAGGTTGAGGCAAATATGAGCGAAATAAAATTGAACAAAGCCCCCAAAATAGCGGTTTATTCTCCCAAAAACAAACTCCCTTGGGACGATGCCGTTACGCTGGCTTTGACTTATGCGGAAATTCCATACGATGTAATTTACGATGATGAAGTGATTACGGGTGTTTTGCCCGCTTACGACTGGTTGCACCTGCATCACGAAGATTTTACGGGACAATACGGCAAATTCTGGTATCAGTACCGCGGTGCAGCATGGTACAGGGAAGATGTTGCCACACAGGAAGCGACTGCGAAACGTTTGGGTTTTTCAAAAGTTTCCTTGTTGAAGTTGGCGGTAGCCAAGAAGATACGCGATTTTGTAGCAGGCGGTGGTTATATGTTTGCGATGTGTTCCGCCCCTGACAGTTTCGACGTGGCTTTGGCTGCGGATGGCGTGGACATCTGCGATGTGCCTTTCGACGGCGACCCCATGGACCCGCAGGCACAGTCAAAGTTGAATTTTGACAATACCTTTGCCTTTCAGAATTTTAGGATAGTAACCAATCCCGCCGAATACGAAATTTCGGATATAGATGTAAATCCGACCATTCACGTAACCAATAAAAATTCTGATTTTTTTACCCTCTTTGATTTTTCGGCAAAATGGGACCCTGTACCCACCATGCTTTGTCAAAATCATTATCAGGTGATACGCGGATTTATGGGACAAACCACCGCTTTCCGCAGAGATAAATTGAAACCGAATGTGATTATTCTGGGCGAAACCAAATCTTTTGACGAAGTTCGTTATCTGCACGGGACTTTCGGCAAAGGCACTTTCACCTTTTTAGGCGGACACGACCCCGAAGATTATCAGCATTTTGTCGGCGACCCGCCCACAGATTTAAACCTGCACCCCAATTCCGAAGGCTATCGGTTGATTTTGAATAATGTTCTTTTCCCCGCTGCGAAAAAGGAAAAGCAGAAGACGTAAAAAACTGATTTTCAATCCATTATTCCGTCATTCCCGCGAAGGTGGGAATCTCTAACAAAAATAATCAATTTTCTTTTTTCTTATTTCAATTAAAAATTGTATCTTTGCAAAATTAATTCTAAAACGTACATTTTATGTTAAAACGATTTTTTTTAGTAGTGCATATTTTCGCATGTGTTTATGCGTCTGCACAGGGAACGATTAAGGGAAAAGTAACGGAAGCGGACGGAAAAACGCCTCTTGACTATGCAACGGTCAGAGTGATGCAAAAAGACAGTATGATTTTAGGAACGCTAACTGACCTAAAAGGGAATTTTATATTTTATCCTGTCCCAGCAGGTAAATATGAAGTAAAAATAGATTACGTTGGTTATCATAAAATTTTAATCAAAGATATTGAAATTATAGGAAATGAAATCAAAGATTTTGGGGTTATTTCAATGGATTTGGATACTGCGGAGGGAAAACTACTGTATAGCATAGTAAGTAGAAGGGGTGTTATTGATGTTACCCAAGCAGTTAGCATCCAAGTAAAAGGCAATAGAAAGAATGGAAGTAATAGTAAAAAAGCAATAAATTGCCCCTCTTTTGGTTACGCACCAAGTTATAACGATGCCAAAGCCGAAGAATATGACAGAAACCCCGAAAACCGTTTTATAATGGCAAAAAACGAGCCGTTATCTACTTTTTCGATAGATGTAGATGCAGCGTCCTACGCCAATGTTCGACGTATGATTAATCAGGGGGAAAAACCGCCTGTTGATGCCGTGCGGGTAGAGGAAATGATTAACTATTTTTCGTACAACTATCCCGCTCCCACAAAAGAAGACCCTGTGAAAATCACTACGGAATTGGGCGTATGTGCTTGGAATACAAATCATAAGTTGGTACGCATCGGCATCAAGGCACGGGAAATACCCAGTGAGAATTTACCGCCCTCTAATTTTGTTTTTTTGATAGATGTTTCTGGCTCAATGGATAGTTGGAATCGTTTGCCCTTGGTAAAATCATCTTTAAAACTGTTAGTCAATAATTTGCGGGAAAAAGACCGTGTGGCAATTGTTGTGTATGCAGGTGCTGCGGGTCAGATTTTGCCTTCAACATCGGGGGCGGACAAACAAAAAATCATTGAAGTCATTGATGGATTGAAAGCGGCAGGCTCTACGGCAGGCGGAGAGGGCATCGTATTGGCGTACAAAGTGGCTCAAAATAATTTTATTACGAACGGCAACAATCGCGTTATTCTCTGTACGGACGGCGATTTTAACGTGGGCGTTTCCTCTCAAAAAGAGTTGGAAAGTTTGATAGAAGAAAAGCGTAAATCGGGGGTTTATCTTACCATTTTGGGTTACGGAATGGGCAATTACAAGGATAACAAACTGCAAACGCTTTCGCAAAAAGGCAACGGAAACCACGCCTATATTGATAATTTGCAGGAAGCCAACCGCGTATTGGTACACGAATTCGGCGGAACCTTATACACAGTGGCAAAAGATGTGAAATTGCAAATTGAGTTCAATCCCGCCAAAGTGCAAGCCTATCGATTGATAGGTTACGAAAGCCGTCTGTTAGACAAGGAAGATTTTAACGATGACACCAAAGATGCAGGGGAAATCGGTGCGGGACAGTCTGTTACGGCATTTTATGAAATCATTCCCGTGGGGGTGGAGAGCAATCTTATCGGTTCGGTGGATACCTTGAAATATCAAAAAAATCAACCACCGACCGCTTATACCAATTCGCCCGATTTGCTGACGGTGAAACTCCGCTATAAACAACCGAATGGAAATCACAGTTCAAAAATAGAAATACCCGTACTGGATAATGCAAGGGAAAATCTGTCGGAAGATTTTCGTTTTGCTGCTGCGGTGGCGCTGTTTGGACAGTTGCTCAAAAAATCGGATTTTGTAAGCGGTGCGGGTTACAATACGGTAATCGAACTTGCCAAACCCGCTGTGGGAAAAGATGAACAGGGGTATCGCCGAGAATTTATTCGCTTAGTGGAAACGGCGAAAGGGTTGGAGTGAAAAATTTTGAAAAAAATGGTATCTTTGTAAAAAAGATAAAAATCAAAAATATTTTAAGATATGAAATATTTATCAGCAATAATTTTAACTGCAATTACAGTAAGTTTGCAAAGTCAATCCTTTGAAGGAACTTTGACTTATATTGTAGATTTAGAAGTTTCTCCTCAACTTATAGAAATGGGAATAGATAAAGAAACTTTACTAAACAAAATGAAAGCAGAAAACAGTTGGTCGGACACAATTAGAACAACCTATAAAGGCGGAAATTATTATACTTCTTATGGAGAAACATGTTTAATTTATTTATCAAATACAAACAAATTATACTGTATGAAACTTTCAGGAGAAGGCTCTGATGTTTGCATTGTAACTGATGCTTCTGGTACTGAATATTTAACGTTTGGGGAAATGCTGGAAATTGAAAAATTGGATACACAAGTTGTAATAAATGATGTTAATTGTAACATCGTCAGAATAAAATGGAAACAAGCAGGAACATACTATTATTATTATAATTCGTCAATGTTTTCTGTTAATCCGTCTCTTTTTGAGAAACATATTTGCGATGGCTTGGCGCAATTTTTGGAAATATCAAAAGCCTTGCCAATTCAAACAGTAAGAGAAATTACTGGAATGATGAAAGTTACAATGACTTTAATTTCTTCTAAAACGGAAAATGTAGACGATAATTTGTTCACAATACCGAGACTTGTCAAAGATAAAAAGTTGAATACAATGAAAATTTTAGGCAAAGAAATAATGAAAATAAAAAAAAACAAAAAATAATCGTCTGCATTAATAAAAAAAATTGTATCTTTGCATTTCAAAATAAAAAACATCATTTTTCGTTTTTTAGTTCGTAATTTTTAAATTTTTATTGATATATGGGAGGAATAAAACCATCGGAAGTTTCTGCGATTATCAGACAGCAGTTGGCAGGATTTAACGATAAGAGTGAGTTGGAAGAAACAGGGGTCGTTCTGGAAGTCGGGGACGGCATTGCCCGCGTATATGGACTTACCAACGCCCAGGCAGGCGAGTTGATATACTTTGAAAAGGGTGATATTCAAGGCATTGTCCTAAACTTGGAAGACGACAATGTGGGTATCGTGTTGTTGGGAGAAGTGGCAAAACTCAACGAGGGCGACATCTGCAAACGTACCAAACAAATTGCGTCTATCGGCGTAAGCGAAGAGATGTTGGGTCGTGTAATCAATACGTTGGGAAATCCCATTGACGGGAAAGGACCCATCGGCGGTACGGTGTATCAGTTGCCGTTGGAGCGGAAAGCCCCGGGCGTAATTTTCCGCCAGCCTGTAAAAGAGCCGCTGCAGACGGGAATTAAGGCGATTGATGCCATGATACCCATCGGTCGCGGACAGCGCGAGTTGATTATCGGCGACCGCCAAATTGGTAAAACTGCAATCGCTATTGATGCCATTATCAATCAAAAAGAGTTTTATGATAAGGGCGAACCTGTGTATTGCATCTATGTTGCTATCGGGCAAAAAGGCTCTACGGTGGCAAACATCGTAAAAACATTAACCGATTATGGTGCAATGGATTACACGGTGATTGTTGCTGCTACGGCTTCCGACCCAGCGGCTATGCAATTCTACGCTCCGTATGCAGGGGCAGCCATCGGGGAGTATTTCCGCGATACGGGTCGTCCCGCTTTGATTATCTATGATGATTTGTCAAAACAGGCGGTTGCTTACCGTGAAGTTTCTTTGTTGCTTCGTCGCCCCCCTGGACGTGAGGCTTACCCAGGAGATATTTTTTACCTGCATTCCCGTTTGTTGGAAAGAGCAGCGAAAATCATTGAATCTGATGAAGTTGCAAGCAAAATGAATGATGTCCCAGACTGTTTGAAACCGATAATCAAAGGCGGCGGTTCGCTTACTGCCTTGCCCATTATCGAAACGCAGGCGGGAGACGTTTCCGCATACATTCCCACCAACGTAATTTCCATTACGGACGGACAGATATTCTTGGAAACCAACCTGTTCAATTCGGGTATTCGTCCCGCTATCAATGTGGGGATTTCCGTTTCCCGCGTAGGAGGAAATGCGCAAATCAAGTCCATGAAGAAAGTGGCAGGGACGTTGAAACTTGACCAAGCACAATATTCAGAATTACAGGCATTTGCAAAATTCGGTTCGGATATTGACGCAGCCACCCAAGCCGTTTTGGATAAGGGTGTCCGCAACGTTGAGATTTTGAAACAACCGCAATATACGCCCTACACGGTGGAAGACCAGATTGCGATTATCTACTGCGGAATGAAAGGTCTTTTGCAAAAAGTACCTGTGAAACGCATTCACGATTTTGAAATGGCTTATTTGTTGAAATTAAGGGAAGATTACCCGCAAATACTGCAACAGTTGAAAGCGGGAAATATTGACAACGAGGTTACAAATACGCTTGAAACGGTTTGTAAGGAAATTGCCCGCACATACGAAAAATAAGAATTATGGCAAATTTAAAAGAAATTCGTATTCGTATTGCTTCTGTGAAATCTACGCAGAAGATTACAAGTGCCATGAAAATGGTGTCGGCAGCGAAATTGCGTCGTGCCCAGTCGTCTATTCAGAAACTGCGTCCGTATTCCAAGAAATTGAGTGAAATTTTGAGCAATATCGCTGCCGAAAACAGTGCCGAGAGCAATCCGCTGGCAGAAGTTCGGGAAAACAAACAGACGATTATTGTGTTAATTTCCTCTAACAAAGGACTTTGCGGAGGTTTCAACAATGCAATCATCAAACAGTCCGAATTGCTGTTGCGGACGGAATACGCCCAAGCACATGCAGAGGAACGCTTGAAATTCATTACGATAGGCAAAAGGGTTAGCGATTATGTCCGCTCGAAAAAATATGCGTCTTTGGGCGTTTACGACCATCTGACCGAAAAATGTTCGTTTGAGGATGCCGCCAAATTGGCAGCGGAATTGATGCAGCAATTTTTAGACAAAAAGGTTGATAAAGTGGTAGTTGTCTATAATGAATTTAAAAATGCAGCCACGCAAATTCTCTCCACAGAGCAGTATTTGCCCATTGCTGCTTCGCAAAATACGCAGGACAATACCACCGCAATTGACTATATTTTTGAGCCGAGCAAACAGGAAATTTACGAGAGCCTGATACCGAAAGTAATGAAAATACGTCTGTACAAGTGTATTTTAGATTCTATTGCCTCCGAACACGGGGCGAGAATGACAGCCATGCACAAAGCCACCGAAAATGCTGATGAACTTGTTAAACAGTTGAATTTGACTTATAACAAAGTCCGTCAAGCCGCGATAACCAATGAAATTATTGAAATTGTTGGCGGGGCGGAAGCGTTGAATGGGTAGTGGTTTAAGGACTTTTTCTTATAACAAATAGTTTGATATGAAAAAGATTGGATGGACAGGCATAATTTTTGGTTCGTGGATGCTAATGATTTTTTTCGTCTTTTTGTTTGGCTCAAATTCTGGAAAAGCAACCCAAGAAAGAAGTCTTGAAGTTTATCTTTTTGCATTAGTTTTTGTTGTTTTGCCTATTGTGTCATTAATCTATGTTTTAAGGAAATCAAAAAAAAATAAAACAATTCGGGTTGATTATACTGATACGCTTGATATTAATTTGACAGGTAAAATGTTATACAAGGATTATAGAAATTTAATGTTGAAATTGACTTTTAAGTGGAAATTATTTGTCGTGTTGATTTTCATTTGTTTATCATTTGGTATGGTTTATGGCATGAAATCAGATGCAGTAAAGTATTTCATTATATTTTGGGGTTCACTTTATTTTCTTTCACTAATAGGCGTGTTTATTCAGACTAAAAAGGAATATCGAACAAACAATATATTTCAACAACTAAACTATAAATTGACAAATGACACAATTCAGACAACAGGGGAAACATTTAATTCAGTTCAAAAATGGACAGGTTTTTACAAAATCAAAGAAACAAAAGTTTTTATCATGCTTTATACGGGTGAGGGGACTGCCGTTTTGCTTGATAAAAAAATGTTCACCACTGAGGAATTAAGCAATTTCAAACGGTTTCTCTGTTCTTTGAACTTAAAACAATAACACACAATAAACCACATCTTTTTGCGTTATGGCAGTAAGATGAAAAGGTATAATTCTACTTTTGGGCTATTGTTGTTATTGCTGTTGCCGTTAAATATTGAGGCACAGCAGGTAAGAATGTATTGTGCCCAAGTTGATACGGCGGGGGCGGTTACGATAAACTGGGCGAGTGTGTCTATCCCTGTGGGTTATCAATACGAAATATACGCATCTACTTCTATCAGTGGAGGTTATACGCTGTTAGCCACCGAACCGATAACAAGCACTTCTTTCACAGACACATACGCAAACGGCGGACTTACGCAATGGTTTTATGTGGTAAAAGCCGTCCCCATACCGCCGACAACGGGTGCAAGTTATAGTTCTGATACGCTGGCAAATATCACTTTTGTTTTTTTTAATCCCGGCACGGGCGTTGCCGAATTGTATTGGTGGCGACCTGCCATTCCGCCCTTTTCCACGCAAGATAAGGAATTTATAATCATGCGGGGCGAAGAAGGTGGTACGATGCAAAAATGGGCAACAACCGATACAACTCTTTATTTTGACACGGTACATATTTGTTGTAAAGTTCTTGATTATCAAATTGTTTTGCATGACAGCCGAGGTTGCGACAACTTCTCCATTATACGTTCCGATTTGATGTGCGATTTTATTGCCCCCGATACGCCGCATTTGGGTAGCGTAAGCATCAATCCCATTTCTGAAAAAATAGAATTGGAATGGCGAAGAAGCACATCCTCAGATACTTACGGTTATATTGTTCTTATTTTTAAAAACGGAATATGGTTGCCCATTGATACGATATTCGGTGCGGAAAATACACATTATGTTGATTTTAACACCGATGCGGCTGTCCGCCAGAGATACCGCATTGCGACGATTGATACCTGTCGCAATACAAGTCCCATGGGGGAGGAACAGCATACCATTTTTTGCAACGTGAAGACGCAGATATGTGACGGAAAAGTGGTCATTAAGTGGGACGCTTACGATAATATGTTGGAGGGTTTGACAGGTTACCGCATTTGGGTAAGCGAAGTCGGCGGAAGTTTTTCGGTTGTAGATACCGTTCCATCTAATCAATTGACATACACACATTTAGGCATAGATGAATTTAAGGATTATATTTATTATGTGGAAGCCTACAATATAAATAATGGATATGCGGCATCTTCTGCCAAGTCGGTGGCGAAATTCAACCGCAGGAAAGAAGCGGGTGATGTTTGGTTGCGTTACGTCAGCGTTGTGGATAATAAAGATATAGAAGTTGCTGTGTATGTGCGAGATACAGTAAATTTCAACGGTCTGTTTTTATACCGCAGCGACAACGGCGGGACAAGTTTTTCCCAAGTCGCAACAAAAACAAAATCTGCGGGTGTTGAAAGTTATTTTTTCACCGATACGAAAGTAGATGTGCAAACCGTAACCTATTTATACACAGTTGATTTGACGGATGTTTGCAACGAACCATTTGCAACAACGGACACCGTATGCAATATTGTTTTAAAATCTGTTGAAGCTCTTTCTGATGTAAATGAAATGGTTTGGACTGCCTATTACGGTTTTGGCGTCCGCTTGGACGGCTACGATGTCTATCGGCAGTTGCAGACGGAAACAAGTATGCAACTCATTGACAATCTGCCTGCATCACAGACCGATTATTCTGAAAATGTGTGGGATATGGCGGCACAGGGCGGTAAATTCATGTATCAAGTATCTGCCAATGAGGACAATACCAATCCTTACGGTTTTTGCGACAAATCTTTTTCCAATGCCGTTGAGATTGGCAAAAGTCCGAAATCCTACACCCCCAATTCATTCACGCCCAACGGAGACGGTTTGAATGAGGTGTTTAAACCCGTCCTCGTGTATGTAGATGCGAAAGAATATGCCTTTGCTATTTTCGACCGTTGGGGTAATCAGATTTTTTACACCAACGACATCACTTTGGGTTGGGACGGAACTATCAACGGGAAATCGGCTGCCATGGGGGTCTATTCGTACACGCTTACTTATCGTTTAACTCCTACGAAAATGCATGTGGAGCAGGGGCATGTGAATTTGATACGGTGAATGAAAAAATTAATAGAATTCAAAAAATCAACGGTCAATTCTCAATTAAAAATTGTATCTTTGCAAAAATCAAAAAACGACATGGCATTTTCATTAAAAGTATTGGGTTGTAGTTCGGCTACACCAACGGCTACGCGTAATCCGAGTGCTTTT
>Ga0268262_10001342_pt1 | contig 30726 bp, 22 predicted proteins | sample TergutNc150P3_FD_190354 | JGI IMG/M metagenome (GOLD analysis project Ga0268262, IMG submission 190354) | Nasutitermes corniger P3 segment gut microbial community from laboratory colony in Florida, USA - Nc150 P3 (SPAdes) (version 2) | ecosystem: Host-associated > Arthropoda: Insects >... | reverse complement strand
AATTTAGGAGGATTCTAGTGATGAAAAAAATTCTCGTAGTATTATTAGTCCTTGCTGTGGCGGGAGGAGTATTCGCCCAGGAAGGCGAATTCTCGTTCAGCGGTAAGGCTGAAATTGGAGCAGCCATTGATTTTAATCCTGTTCCTAATTGGGATGATCCGGCATTGGCAGTCTCAGGCCCTACCTCATACAACAGGATGTATGAGGGATGGGACGGTTTGAAAGGTTCCTTTGGGATTAATTACAACAGAGACGGGTTTGGTGCAGGACTTACAATTGTAAGCAGAAATCCCGGAGATAGTGAGGGCATGAATTTTCAAGGCGACCTTAATTACGCTGGGGAAAATTTTAATTTTCAAGTTAAAGCGCCTTTGGATGAATTGATTCAAGGAGGGGGGAGTAGCGCTTTTAATGAACTCTGGGGTAATTACACATTTTTGAACGGAATATTTTTCCTTGAAGTGGCTTATAATCATCCTGCAGGACAATACCTTTGGAATTCTGACAGAACCGGAGCTTTCCGAAACTGGGATGGTACAGGAAATAATCTTATTCCCAGTCCTTTTACAGCTTTAGATGGCGGCGGAAATACTTTTACCCATTTAGACGGTGGCAGGGAATGGAGCAATGCAAATTACATAGCAGCTGATGTACGGTTGCAAGGTCTTAGCTTTGGTCTTATGATGCGTAGTATTTTCCGTGGCGCTAAAGGTTATGCATTAGATACTGATGGTACTACTATCCTCTATGAAGATGAATGGTCATGGAAATGGGATACTAATTTACCTGCGACATTCGTTGATGATGTTCTGAGTAAGATGGTCTTTGGTGTTAAATTTGAAATGTCGCCTATTGAAGTCGCTGCGCAGTTCTTATTTGAAAATTACGGTATATACTTGGGCGGTAAATGGTTTGTCGGTCCTGTAACAGTAGGCTTAAGCTTCATGGGCATCTTGGGTGAAAAAAAACTCGAAAGTATAGTAGTTAAAGATACTCCCTTAGTATGGGACGCGGGTGAGGAAGACTTTGTAAACTCTTCTTATATAACTAAAAAAACCTATAAAACCAGCAGCGATGAAACAAAGATAAAAGTTGGCGGCGGAGTTAATTATGATGCTGATGGTTTCGGTGCAGTCGTTAAAGGTTTTCTTGGTATGTTCGGTAATAAAGCAACTTCGTATATAAGTCAAATCGGTGTTGAACCCGGTTTTTACTACAACGTAATTCCTACACATCTTCAGTTTAAACTTGATGCCGGTTTCTATTTCTTTAATTATTATGCAAACGACAAAGAAGTAACTGACGGTGTAAATGGTGTACAATACGCATTACAGCCGCAGCTCTTCTGGAACTTCCTTGGAACTGGCGCAGGCGGTTATTGGAATACCGGTACCGGTATTCTCTTAAGGTATAGGATGGTTGGCGGAGATCCAAAGAAAGTTGCTCCATTGAGTCTTAACAATGCATTTGATGTTACTTTCAAGTGGTCGTTCTAATTTGTCTTAATGCTTAAAGAAAAGAGGCTGTCCGAAAGGGCAGCCTTTTTTTGCGGGAGATAAAAATAACACTATCTTTTAATTCAACACTTCTTCTCTGTCAGCTAACGTAATTTGCAGCGTGCTCGCCTTGTTGCCGCGGATAATTTCCACTTTTACAATGTCTCCCGGTTTACAGGCTTCAAGCGAAGAATAAAGATCCGCAAGGGTATTTGTTTTCATTCCGTTTACTGAGGTAATAATATCGCCTCCAAGATAAATAACGCTTCTGCCATATTGCACAGGTTCGGTTCCCTGTCTCAGTCCCGCTTTTTCCGCAAGACCGCCTCTGGTGGTACGTGAAATAAGAAGCCCCTGATCAACCGGAAGCTTCGCATAACGGACAAGGCTCGGGAAAATCTGTACAACAGTAGCGTCTATCCAGCCGCGGCGGACTTTTCCGTACTGCATGATTTCGTTTACAACGCGTTTTGCCGTATTTACGGGAACGGCAAAACCAATGCCGACCGAGCCTCCCGAAGGCGAAACAATCATCGTGTTGATTCCTATCATTCTGCCCTGAGTATCAAGAAGCGGGCCGCCTGAATTGCCGGGATTTATCGAAGCGTCTGTTTGTATCATGTCGCGGATTATCCTGTTTCTGGACGTTTGAATGGGACGCCCCAAACCGGAAACAATCCCTACCGTTAATGTGCGTTCCAGCGCGAAAGGATTCCCGATAGCAAGGACTTTTTGCCCGACAAGAAGATTGGAAGAGTCGCCGTAGGGTATCGTTGTCAATTCCGTTCCTCTCGGAGGGTTGAATTTTAAAACAGCAATATCATTTTCAGGATCAGTACCCACAAGAGAACCTTCGTATTGACTGCCGTCCGCAAGATTTATAAAGACCCTGTGCGCGTTTTCTATTACATGGTTGTTGGTAAGAACATAACCTCGGGTATCAATGATTGAACCGGAGCCGGAACTGCCTTCCTGGGGAACAGGTTCAAGAAACCAGTTAATTGCCATTGTTTCTGTCGTAATATTGACAACAGCGGAGTTAAGCCGCTCATATATGGTTATGTTTTCCCGTTCGCTTTCTGAAAATTGAACAAGATCCGCCGTATTTAAAACCCCGTACTCGGTTTGAAGAAGCTTGAATTCCGGCTCCTGCTTTTCCGGCGTTTGTATATTTGTCTGTTCCGGCGCTGAAGACATCAGCGGTTTCACAAAACCCAGACCAACGGCAAAAAGAAGGACAATTATGCCGCTTAATATTGAGAAAAACAAAACTTGACTGCGACTGTACAATTTCATGGATTTCCTCCCTGCTATTGTAATTATAACCGATAAAAGCCGATAATAGAAGCAATATGCCTGTAATCATGCTTGTTTTCCTTATTTTTTCCTTTGTCCCGCATATTTACAGTCTTGATTTGCCGACAACCCAAATATCTGACGATTCGCTTTTAAGAATAAAACTGAAAGAAACATGGCTGACCGATACCCCAAACAGGGTACTTGCGCGGCGCATTGCATCTGAAACTCTGGAAAGCGGTGAAAAAGTACAAGTCAGCGCGATAGAAGGCAAGGAAGAATTCATGGTTATTCTGTCGCGTGAGCTTTTCAACGGCCGTATAGCAGTTGATAACTCACCTGCCGTCCCGAGAATGGGAACAGGCCAGTTTCCGGGGTGGGCTCAAGGATCATGGATGCTGACACGCCGTAAAGATACAGGAGCCGGAACCCTTATCAGGATATTTTTGCGCAGCGACCAATACACCTATATTCAGTTTCGCCCGCTTAATACAGAAAAATGTCAAATGGATGTTGTGCTTTACGGCAGCTATACTGTCCGCTCGCTGCCGCTCGGCGTTTCGTTTGACCGCCTCTATACAATGCCGTTAAACGACATCCTGAAACTGGCAGGGGACAAATTCCCGCGCCGGTATTTTGACATTGATCCCAAATTTTACAGGGATCACCGCAGACTTGTTGCGCAGATTCGCGGGAGTATTAAAGGGCTTAAGTTCGCTGACGACGGCGCGATTGATGAAAACGGTAATTATGTTTTTATTGAAACTTTAAGACCCCAAAAGCCCGCTTCTGCGGGGCTTAACTGTTCCGGTTTTACAAAATGGCTTATAGACGGTATTCTACGCCCTGTTACGGGAGCAAGGCTTACCATAGCGCAGTTAAAAGCCCCGTTCGGAGATCGCGGTTCTTCATTTACGGAACTTTGGGAAGAAAGACGCGATCCTTACTTCGGCCTTGACTGGATCAGGAATCTTGCAGCCGAAGCAAACGGAACCCTGCGCTCAACTTCTTACCGCGCTCTTAAGGAATTTGAAGTCCGCAGCGATAATTTTTCGCTTGTACTGGTAAACGAAAACAAAACCTTTGTTACAAATAACTACCCGGGTTTTTTGGAAGAGGCAGGGTACAGTATTGAGGGGATTCATCCCCTGCTCTACACTCTTGCTGTTGATGAACCTCGCTCTTTTTATCTTGCCGCTGTTAACACGGAAATTGCCGCTCCTGTAACGCGCACTAACATGAGAGGAACACCTCAATTACGCCAATATTTTCACGTGGCGGCGTTTATCCCCTATTTCGATGAATACGGAATGTTCCGCATAGCGGTATTTGAAAGCGCAGCGGAAACTTCGTTTACCGCTTTTAGATCCCGTTATCCCGGTCATTGTGTAAATTTGGTTCAGATTCCTGTTGTATCCGCATTTGACCCTTAAGAAAAAACTGATATACTGGTTACATGCGGGATGGGATAGAAGGTATAGCATTTGACCTCGACGGTACGCTGTACCCGAATTACAGGTTAAATATCCGGCTTATTCCGTTTATATTGAAAGAGTGGCGGCTTCTTCTGGCTTTCGGCAACGCAAGAAAAATCATCCGAACGGAACAGGAAAAAACATCCTCCGTAAGCGTTAATTTTTACGAATATCAGGCTGAAATTGTCGCCAAATTACTCGCTGTTAAACCTGAACCCATGAAGAAAAAAATTGAAACATTAATTTACAATGGCTGGGGACCGCTTTTTAAAAAAATCAAACTTTACAATAATGTTGTTGAAACACTTACAAATCTGCGTAAATCCGGTTATAAATTGGCGCTTTTATCGGATTTTCCGCCCGAAAAAAAACTTGAATATTTGGGGATTTCCGGTTTTTGGGACGCTGTGTTATGTTCAGAACGCTGCGGCGCAATCAAACCGCATCTTCTGTCGTTTACTGAGCTTATCACGGCAATGGCATTACCGTGCGAAAAAATCCTATACGTGGGAAACAGCCGTTCCTATGACGTTGCAGGCGCAAAAAGAGCGGGGATGAAAACAGCATGGATAAAAAGCGTCTTTTTCCCCGGCAGAGGCTTAAAAAAGCCCAAACCGGATTTTGTTTTCAGTAACTATCGCCAATTATACAATTATATGCTAAATTATTAACATGTGAGGGAACCGGACAGGTTCCCAATCAAGTCCATTAGGTCTGTTCGGGGAGGGGCATAACTAATGATTTTTACCGCAGGAAATTTAATAACCCTTGGTATTGTTGCGCTGACCCTTATCCTTTACAGGCTGGCGGATAAAAACAATCGTCCTCTTGAAAAAGTAAAAAAATACGCGGAAAAATGCAGGGAAGAAATCGCCGCCTATGCTGAAGAAAAAAGCATGGCTGTCAAAAATTTCGGCATTGATCTTGATGTCGAAAAAAAAGCCGCCCTGCAGCTAATGAAAAATATCCAAAAGCTTACGGAAGAAGAACTTACAAAAAAATCAGAAAGTATCGCGCGTATAGAAGAGCAAATACAGGCTTTTGAATCTTCTCTGGATGAATTAAACGGAATGACAGGCAGAGTTCAGGAAAATCTCAACCGTATAAGGGATGAATCTGTTTTCGTGGAAAACACAGGCAGAAAAGTAAGCGAAGCCAGGGAAAAACTTGAACAGGTAGAAAAGGCGCTTAATGCCGCAGAGAAAAACCTTGAAGAAACCGAAAAACGCCTGGAAAATAAAAATGCCGAAGCTCTTGAACAAACCGCAAAAGAAGTAATAGCTTCTGCAAAATCAATAGTCTCGGATTTTGAAACCACCGCGCAGGTTATTGAACGCAAGGTTGAAGAACACCGTGAAGCTGTAATAAAAGCGGAGCGCGAACGGGAAACAATTATCACCCGTGATCTTGAAATGGTAAAAAAAACATTCAACGATGTGCTTGAAAATGCCGGGAAAAAAGCGGACAAACTGGAAGATGCCGCGCTTGTAAAATTACGCGAACAGGCGCATGAACGCGTTACACAGATAAAAACATTCTTTGAAGAAAAAATAAAAGCTGTTCAGGAATCATTAAAAACCGAGCAGGGAACGGTCAACGAAAGATTAAAAACTGTTCACGATAAATGCAACTCGGAGATTCTCGACATCAGCACAAAGCAGAAAAATTTTCATCAGGAGTGGGTTAAAGGATCGGCGGAACTTGAAAGTATGGCAAAGAAACAAAAAGAAGAGATTATTACTTCTTTGTCAAAGCAAAATGAAGAAGTCAATACTTCGCTGACACGTGAACGCGATACGATTAATACTGCTCTGCTTCACCAGCAAAACGACTGGAAACAAAATCTGGCTGAATTTAAAAAACTGACGGAAAAACAGCGCAAAGACCTGGATACTTCCATAAATACCTCAAAAAGCGAGCTGACCCAATCCATTACAGACATGCAGGCAAAATCAACGGCGATGTTAAAAAAACAGCAGGATGAGCTTGATACCGCGATCAAGCAGCATCAAAAAGAAATTGATACAGTAATCACGGAACATAAGACAAAGTCAGACTCCGCCATAAAATTGCAATTACAGGAAATTAATTCTACACTGGATGAGTTCAGGGATAAATCTGATAAAGCAATTAAATCCCAGCAACAAGATATTAATACAACATTGGGTGAGTTTAAACAAAAATCGAGTTCGGCAATCGAAGCACAGCAGCAGGATATTAATTCAACATTAAGTGAGTTTAAGGAAAAATCGACATCGGCAATCGAAACACAGCAGCAGGATATTAACACAACACTGAGTGAGTTCAAGGAAAAATCGACATCGGCAATCGATGCACAGCAGCAGGATATTAGTTCAACACTGGGTGAGTTCAAGGAAAAATCAACATCCGCAATCGAAGCACAGCAGCAGGATATTATTTATACATTGGGTGAGTTCAAGAAGAAATCTGACGCAATAATCAAATCACAGCAACAAGATATTATTTCAACACTAAGTGAGTTCAAGGAAAAATCTGACGCAATAATCAAATCACAGCAAGATGATATTAATTCAACACTGGGTGAGTTCAAGGAAAAATCCGATGCCGCTGTTAAATTACAACAACAGGAAACAAATGACATACTTTCCGAATTAAACACTTCGCTTGCGGATCTGCAGACACATGTAACGAGTCAGTTGGAACGGCAGCGGAATGAAATTGACATGTCAATCTCGGAGCATAAGGAAAAATCAGACTCTGCCATTAATTTACAGCTCCAGGAAATTAATACGACAATCAATAATTTTAAAGAAAAATCAGAATCGGAAATCAAATCACAGCAGCAGGAAACAAATGACATACTTTCCAAACTTAATACTTCGCTTATCGAAATGCAAACACATGTTGCAGATCAATTAAAGCGGCAGCAGGATGAAATTGACATGTCAATTTCGGAGCATAAGGAAAAATCGAACTCTGCCATTAATTTGCAGCTTCGGGAAATTAAAACGACAATCAATGAGTTTAAGGAAAAATCAGAATCGGAAATCAAATCACAGCAGCAGGAAACAAATGATATACTTTCCAAACTAAATGCTTCGCTTGCCGAATTGCAGACACATGTAACAAGCCGGTTAGAGCAGCAGCGGAATGAATTTGACACTTCAATCTCGGAGCATAGAGAAAAATCCGACGCGGAAATCAAACTGCAGCAGCAGGAAATTAATACAAGAATCAGCGACTTTATGGAAAAAACCAATACCGCTGTCAACTCGCAGCTTCAGGAAATTAATGCGACAATCAATGAGTTTAAGGAAAATTCTGATGTCTCCGTCAAATCGCAGCTTCAGGAAATCAACGCGGCAATCAGCGAGTTTAAAGAAAAATCCGATACGGCAATCAAACTGCAGCAGCAGGAAACAAACGGCATACTTTCCAAATTAAACGCTTCGCTTGTAGAATTGCAAACACGTGTAACAAACCAATTAGAGCGGCAGAAGAATGAATTTGACACTTCAATATCGGAGCATAGAGAAAAATCCGACGCTGAAATTAAACTGCAGCAACAGGAAATTAACACAAGAATAAGCGAGTTTATGGAAAAAACCGACGAGTCTGTTAAATCGCAGCTTCAGGGAATCAACGCAACAATCAGCGAATTCAAGGAAAAATCAGATGCGGCAATTAAATCGCAGCAGCAGGAAACACATGACATAATTTACAAACTCAACGCTTCGCTTGCCGAGATGCAGACGAATGCAGCAAACCAGTTAAGGCAGCAGCAGGATGAAATTGATGAATCAATCTCGGAGCACAAGATTAAATCAGACTCTGCCATTAAGTTGCAGAAAGATGAAATCAATAAGACAATCAATGAGTTTATGGAAAAATCCGACGTATCCGTAAAATCGCAGCTTCAGGAAATCAACGCGGCAATCAGCGAGTTTAAAGAAAAGTCAGATGCGGCAATCCAATCGCAGCAGCAGGAAACAAACAGCATTATTTCCAAACTCAACGCTTCTCTTGCCGAATTGCAGACTCATGTAACAAGCCAATTAGAGCAGCAACGGAATGAATTTGACACTTCAATCTCTGAACATAAAGATAAATCTGACGCGGAAATTAAACTGCAGCAGCAGGAAATTAATTCTAAAATCAGCGAGTTTATGGAAAAAACAAATGCGTCTGTTAAATCGCAGCTTCAGGGAATTAATGAGACAATCAGCGATTTTAAAGAAAAGTCAGACGCGGCAATTAAATCACGGCAGCAGGAAACGAACGGTATAATTTCCAAATTAAACGCCTCGCTTGCCGAATTACAGACGCATGTAACAGACCAGTTAGAGCGCCAGCGGAATGAATTTGATACGTCAATCTCTGAACATAAAGAAAAATCTGACGCTGAAATTAAACTGCGGCAACAGGAAACAAACAGCGTAATTTCCTCGCTTAACGCCTCACTTGCCGAATTGCAGACTCATGTAACAAGCCAATTAGAGCAGCAGCGGAATGAATTTGACACATCAATCTCTGAACATAGAGAAAAATCCGACGCTGAAATTAAACTGCAGCAGCAGGAAATTAATTCTAAAATCAGCGAGTTTATGGGAAAAATCAATACGTCTGTCAAATCGCAGCTTCAGGAAATCAACGCGGCAATCAGCGAGTTTAAAGAAAAATCAAGTGCTGTAATAAATCTACAGCAACAGGAAACAAACGGTATAATTTCAGAACTTAACGCTTCGCTTATTGAGTTGCAGACGCATGTAACAAGCCAATTAAAACAGCAGCAGGATGAAATTGATGAATCAATCTCTGAGCATAAGATAAAATCAGACTCTGCCATTAAGTTGCAGAAAGATGAAATTAATAAGACAATCAATGAATTTATGGAAAAATCCGACGTATCCGTAAAATCGCAGCTTCAGGAAATTAACGCATCAATAAGCAAGTTTAAGGAAAAATCTGACGCGGAAATTAAACTGCGGCAGCAGGAAACAAATGATATTATTTCTAAACTTAACGCTTCTCTTGCCGAATTGCAGACTCATGTAACAAGCCAATTAGAGCAGCAACAAAATGAATTTGATACGTCAATTTCTGAGCATAGGGAAAAATCTGACGCGGAAATCAAACTGCAGCAACAGGAAATTAATATTAAAATCGGCGAGTTTATGGAAAAAACTGACGCATCTGTCAGATCGCAGCTTCTGGGTATCAATACGGCAATCAGCGAATTTAAGGAAAAATCTGACGCGGCGATCAAACTGCGGCAGCAGGAAACAAATGATGTTATTTCAAAACTTAACGCTTCTCTTGCCGAACTGCAGACACATGTGACAACCCGGTTGAAGCAGCAGCAGAATGAATTTGATACATCAATCTCTGAGCATAAGAAAAAATCAGACTCAAGCATTAAATTGCAGCTTCAGGAAATTAACGCTAAAATCGGCGAGTTCAGGGAAAAATCTGACGCTGAACTTAAACTGCGGCAGCAGGAAACAAATGATGTTATTTCAAAACTCAACGCTTCGCTTACAGGCCTGCAGACAAGTACAAAGAGTCAGTTAAAACAACAGCAGGATGAAATTAACTCAGCTTTTAAAGAACAAATAAATTCATGGAAATTACTTTGCAGTGATACGGAAAAAAATATCATTACCGCAAATGAAAAACGGATTGAAGATTACAGCAGGGTTCAGTCTGAATCCATAAAACAGCTTAGCAGTCTTGCAGACGATGCCGCGCGTCTGGAAAAAGAACTTCGCCTTTCAATGCAGGAAGCAATTTCAAGAATTAAAAACGATTTCTCTTTATTTGAAAAAGAATCCGGCGTTTCCATGCAGACTGCCGCTTCCGCGTTTGACACGCAGATACAGGCAATCAAGAAAGAAATTGCGGAAATGGACAGCGAACTTGACGGTATAAGACAGCAGGCTTATGACAATGTATCGGAAAAACTTGTAACTTTTGAAAAAGATTTTAATGCCGAGCTTGGAAAACGTACTACGGAAATAGGGCGGCAAATTACCGGCTGGCAGAAAGATCTTCAGGAACAGCTTGATACCAACATGGTTAAAATTACCGGCGACTGGCAGCAGGCCGAGGAGCACATTGCCGCCGATCAACGTAAAAATATCGCAGCGCTCGGCGAACGCCTTACCGCAGATTTGGAAATGCTCAAACAGGAAGCGGCGGCTTTTGAAAAGGGTATAAGGGAAGAGATGAAAAATGTCGATGATACCCGTTCATCATTTGCCGTACAGATAAAACAGGACCTTACGGAAATTCGCATAACAGCGGAAGACGAAGTAAAGACTCAGGTTGGTCAGCATCAGATTTCCATGCAGGAAATTCTGCGGCAAAAACAGCGTGAAATTGAAAAAGAAATCAGTGAAATTACCGAATATTCAAAAGACGCATACGCTTCACTTGACGAAGCGGCAGTCAAAACACGCCAAACTTTTGATGAATGGCAAAGTTCATATAATATAAAAATGCGTGAAATGGACAACTCGCTGGAAGAACTGCGCAAACACAACAGGGAAACAGCCGCAGAATATGATGAGCGCATTTCCGCGTTCCGTCAAAGCCTTGAAGATATCCGCAAGGAACTCGGAGTTCAGAAAAAAATCTTTGAACAGACCCCCATACTCAAGCAGGAAATGGAACACAATATAGAAGAAATCAACGGAAATCTTGATCGTCTTGATCAGAGAAGAAATGAAATTACCCAGCTTGAAAACAAATTTACGCATATAAAGAGGCTTGAAGAAGAAATACAAAGCAAGATGAACAGTTTCCTTTCGGAAAGGCACCGAATGGAAGTTATGGAAAAGAACTTCGAAAGAATCATAAAAACTTCGCAGTCAGTAGATGAAAAACTTGCGAACATAACTACATCGGACGACATTCTTCAGGCAGTACAGGTAAAGATACGAAAACTGGAAGACTCTCTTAAGGAAACAGAAGAAAAATACCAGCGTATTGAGCGCAAGAATGCGGTGCTTGAAGAAACCAACGAAGGCATTGATAAAAATTTCCAGACATTGCAGGAAACAGAGAACGCTGTCAAGAGCGCGCAGGCATTCATCACGGAAATTGCCGGTCAGCTGGAAGAACTTAAAATATCTATTGAAACATTATCGGCAGAGAGCATAAAAGCTAATGACGCTGCTGAAAAAATTGCCTCTCTTGACGAATCACTCGGACAAATTGAGAAACGTATCGCTGATATGAATATCGCGCGCGAATGGCTTGCGCGTACTGAAACAGATTTAAATAAGCTGGACAAAGAAATTAAAAATTCTCTTAAACTGGCAAAAGGATTGTTCGAGCGAGAAGGCGGAAAGACAGCTTCCGCAGGTAAGGGAGCGCCTCCTCCGCAAGATCGCGACAATGTTAAAAGGCTTAAAGAACAAGGTTGGACTGTAGAAGAAATAGCGAACGCGATGCATATGAGCAGAGGTGAAGTTGAATTGATTTTAGAAGTTAGCTCAAGAGGCTGATACTTCTTTGAACCGCGGCACATGGAACAAATTTGTAAAAGCAAGAGAGCATTTTCGTTATATAACTGAGGAGACAGAGAGATCTGTCCCTCAATTAAAAAAAATACAGCAAAAATTTGCCGACAGCCGCGCAGGTAAAAATTCATCCTATAAAGTTGAAACTCCCGTAGTGTACAACAGCGCGCTTGATAACATAACCGCAGTTGATGAAATTAAGTTAATCCTTGTCGCGGATAATCCCGGCCGCCGCGAACAGGCTGCGGAAAACAGACGGTATCTCGCAGGGCCGTCAGGGAAAATAGCGCAAAAATTTTTCCGTGATAATCCGCAGCTTGGAATTGATTTTACAAAAAATGTATTAATACTGAATAAAACTCCCATTCATTCACCGCGTACCGCTGAGCTGCGCCTGCTTTGCCTGGCGGAAACAGGCTCAAACTTAATAACTGCGGCTATTGAAGAATCACAGAAAAAAATGGCGCAGCTTCTTCTGGAATTTCACGAAGCCCTTTGTACTCCGGTATATATAATCGGATACTCTGAGATGAAAAAAGGCGGTATTTTTGAAACATACACAGAAACGTTAAAAAAATTATATACCGGTAAAAAATTTTTGTATGATCAGATATTTTTATTCCGCCATTTTTCGATGAACCAATTTACAGTTGATTTGAGAAAACAGGCATTAAAAGGAGAATCTGTCGAAAAAAGCCTTAAGCGAATCGGTATATCGTACAGGGATAGATTCCTTAATTTTTAAGTAATCTTTAACAATTACCGTACACCAAAGCGAAAAAAAACAATGTCTGTCCATAAAGTAATTCTTCAATGAAGTTGACATACTTTATAAGACAGACACTAATTAAAATTAAAACAATCTCGGTTTATTCCACCTTAAACCGCGAAACTTCCCTCAATAAGCTGTCAATGGCTTCACGGTTCTTTTGTGTCATCTCATTTACATTGTGTACCGCCACGTTCACCTGTTCCGCTCCGGTTGCCATCTCATTCATGCCGCCCGTTATCTCCTGCGTTACCCTCTCAAGATTCTGGCTTTCATGCATTACTTCCTGGCTGCCGCTCAGCATTTCCTCGCTGCCGCCCTTTACCTGTTGGGTTAGCTCATTCATTGTGCCGACACTTTGCAGTACTTGCTTGCTTCCCTCGCCCTGCTCTTCCATCGCGTTACGGATATTTTCTTCCTGATCCGCCACTGTCTTTACGCCTGTGTCAATCGCCTCGAACCTGTGCAGCACGTTGTCGGTGGAACCGGTTATCTTCTTGATCGATTCCGCTATCTTTTTCAGTACCGTTCCAATCGTCTTCGACTGTTCGCTGGAACTTTCAGCAAGTTTGCGGATTTCATCGGCGACTACGGCAAAGCCTTTGCCTGCTTCCCCTGCGTGCGCCGCTTCTATCGCCGCGTTCATCGAAAGCAGGTTAGTCTGGCTGGCTATGTTTTCCATTACAGCGTTTATCTCCAGCAAGCCCTCAGACTCACGGGATATTTCCTGTATATCCGCCGCCACTTCCTGCAATCCGCCTCGGCCGACTTCGGAAGCTTCCTGTAATGTTTTTACATTTCCCGCATTATTGACCAACGTGTTGGTTACCGAACTGATATTGGCTACCATCTCCTCAATGGCGGATGACGCCTGGGAAACGTTGCGACTCTGATTTTCCACATGGCCGTTGAGCTTGTTGATGTTGGCAATAACTTGTTCCATAGTCGCGTTAGTTTCGGTAACGCTGGCGCTCTGGTTGATTACACGGGTCTTTATGTTTTGAATGTTGGCGGTAATCTCGTTGATCGCCGCGGCAGTCTCCGTCATGTTGCTGGATAGGTCGTTGCCGATATCTGATAACGTAACCGCCTGTTTTTTAATGACAAGAACAAGGGCTTTAATTTTATCAAGCGTCTTATTGAAGTATTTGGCAAGGTCGCCTACCTCGTCATTGGAATGTACAGCAATAGTCTTGGTTAAATCGCCTTCGCCTTCGGAAATGTCTTTGAGGGTATCTGCTACTCTGACGATTGGCGCTGTAGTGGTGCCTAAGACAAAATAGATAATTACAACCGCTATTACTAAAGCTATCGACGCTAAAATAATGACAAACGTTTTCAAAGAGTTAACGTCTCTCAAAATATAATCTTCCGTCGTACCAAGCATTACCGACCATGTTGTCGGGGAAGCGCCTATGGGAATATTGGCTACTGCCATTACCATGTTTGTCTTCAGTTCGGGGTCAAACTCTTCCCCTTCCCATTCCCCCGCGTTTTTAATAGCTGTTTTTACGTCGTTTATTTGTCCGCCGTATTGTGTTTCCGTGTCAATTTGCCTTCCGATAAACTCCGGAAGGTAATTTGCCAGAATAAACCCGTTGTCGGAATAAATGACCGCGCTGGTAACTTCATCGTTCTCTTTAATAGTCTGCATTATCCTGGGTTGTATCATGGCAATATCCAACTGAGCGATTACGGCTCCGACTACCTCATTGAGACGCTTATTGATAATGGGACATGTAATCCTGACCGCGAAGGTATCTTTTCCCTGGTTCTTAAAGGGAACGGGGTCGCTCATTGAGACTACTCTATTGTTGGGACCGTTCATTATAGCCATCGTCTCCGCAACAACACCGCTGGCCATTTCCACTATCTGCCCGGTTTCCCTTGACAGGGTAAAGGCGAATTGTCCTGTCGGGGTTGAGCCGGAGCGGCCTATATTACGGCTGTCCTGTCCGTCAATGGCGTCCGGTTTCCAGACAGTAGACAGTCTTACAAAATCAGACACGTCCTCAAAAACACCTGATAAATTATCTTCAAACTGCTGGCGCCTGTCTGCAACCGGTATGTTTTCATAAAAGTTAAAAATATTTGACAGGGTTTGCAGCACGTTAATATAACCGTTCATTTTGCCGTCCCAGTACTGAGCGTATTGCCGCGCCAGATACATGGTCTTTTGTTTGGAAAGATTTAAAGCTATGCTGCTTGCCCTTTGCAGCTCAATTACAGCAATGCCGCCCGCCACGACCAACACTATGGCGATCATCATAATGCTCAGTTTAATTTTTATTTTCATTTAGCAATTCCTTTTTAGGCCGCGGCGTTGCATACCAACAAAGCGGCGTGTGACTAATGCTCGGAGTTTTAGCTTTGCTCAGACTCCAAGGTGAAACGGTTTTGCCGTTTCACCGCTCCGCAACGCGGAGATATTTCCTCATTTATTTTTTTTACATAAATTGTGTTTCAAGATTTTTCTTCCCAATACATAATTTAGCCTGCTTAACTTCTCGTAGAGCTCATTCAGGTTATCGCATATCGTGAACAGAAGGCTGATAATGTCTTCTGTTTCGGCATTATTTATAGTCAGATCTTTTCCCGCTTCACTTAATGCAGTCCATGAACGAGGTTGTGTAGTTTTGGTCATAAGGACACCTCCATTAATAGTTTTCCCCATGTTAAATTTTTTCTTTCTCATAGCTTCACTATGATTTTTAAGAGAAAAAATTAATTAAGAAAAAAAGGTGTCAGATTCTGAGTTTCAGAAGAACAAGATTTCTTATTATTGAAATATTGTCATTTTTAATTTTTTGATTTTCTTCCGCCAGATATGCTGTTATGGCGATTATTCCTTCAAACGTAAATACACGGAGCAGTCTGTTTCGCGATACGGAATTTGAATAACCGTTAGTTTTTCTTATTGTAACTTGAGCCAACCAATCAATGGTGTGGTCTATTGAGGAAAAATACCTGTTTGAACCCAGGCTGTCTTTGTCAGAATAATCGGAACAGAAGGCTTCACCTGCTGAAATGGTGGACGTACCTATTAAAGCAAGCATCATATATATCAGAAGAACAAGAGTTACCCGCTTTTTCCCCATTTTACAGACCATAAAAAATCGTATCACAGATTTAGTATTGGCACAAGTAAGTAAGTTGTATGTTTTTGAACTGTTATTTATTTTATCTATGTGTTATATTTTAGAGAGGATGTTTTTATGGCAATAAAAGATGACAAAGCTCCGGCGGCTTTACAGGTGGTAATTTTTGACGGCAGCGGCAAGGAATGGGGACGGATGTTTGCCAATCAAAAAGACTTCAAAACAGGAAGCAGAGGATTTTACGCTAACGGGAAAATAAACAACCCTGACAATCCTGCGGCGCGTTACCAGTGCGGATTAACCTTTACTTTGATTGGCTCAAAAGAATAATAATCCAACAAAGATAACGCCGGATTTAAAACCGGAATGAAATTGAGCCGTGCAGGATTCGAACCTCCGACCACCGCCTTAAAAGGGCGATGCTCTACCGACTGAGCTAACGGCCCGCTTAATTCATGTATATTAAAAAAAATAAAAAAGATCAAGGGGAAATTTAACGTAACTGCTGAATTTCAACTGTTATACTGTCTTTTAGCCTTGTTTGCGGTTTTTAAGCTCATCTTCCTTTTTTTCTATTGCATCCTTGACCACGGCAATTTCTTCAAGAATTGTTCTGATTTCCACAGTATCACGGTCAATAGTATTTTTATCTTGTTCTGTAAAGATAATATAGGCTTCATTTCCAAGACGGGAAATGAGTTTTTCCGCCTGGTTTTCCAGTTGTTTGACTTCCAGCATCAAAATGCCCCTCTCGCCGAGATCCTGCGCTTTTGCTCCCGCTTTAGCGGCTATATCTTTGGATACAGCCCATCCCTGTTCAAGAACATCCTTCATCCTCTCGCCAAATGTCATATTAACCTCCTGTTAGTCCTGATTTTATTTACAGTATGGCAAGATCGTCATACTGCTCACCTTCCATAATACGAGTATAGCACATAATACAATTTATTTCTTACGGCGAAAAACACGGTAATTTATATTAGGAAAAATATTGTGGCGGCGTTCCAGAGTGGTCAGCCATTCGGTACTGATGTAGTTGCTGCCAAGAGCTTCATATATGGTTGTAAAATTACGCAGCGCGTTTTCGGCTTGATTACGCGCATATTCGGTTGAATCCTGCTTGTACAGCATTGACGGCCAGTCGGAAGATTGCGCGATAATTATTTCGCGCGCCGCCTGATTCAAGGCGTGTTCTTTGATTCCCGTGTCATCGGGAAAACGTTCCGCCAGTTCTGTCATTCTTTCCATTGCGCGCGAAAGATGGCGGTATATCCAGTCATTTGAAACATCAAGCCATGTTTCGGCATAACCATTTGCGCCGCAGGAAGAAAATTCGGGAACGGTAACCTGTATAGAAGAAAGATCCTGTTTAAAAATATATTCACTTGGCGTTAAAAGCTGTAAATTTCTGTAACCGGATGACATTCTGAAAAGCGCCTCGATAAACTGCGGACCTTCGTACCAGTTATTGCCGAAATTTCCGGCGTTATGTGCATAAAGACACAGAGGCGCTTCTTCCATATGTTTTGACGCTTTTTCAAGGCGGGAAACTGTATTTTCCAGCAATAACCTTGCGTGTTGTTCTGTCAGAGCGAAAGCGGCCTGAGGGTCATAAACAGTATTACCGTCTTTACCGCGCGACCAGTATTTGTATCCTGTTCTGCGTCTTTCTCCTTCCGGGCTTAAAAATTGGCTTACAGTATCAGGCTGCAGTTCATAACCTACATCACGGTCATTGTTGCGGTACAATTCATCGGACGCCATTTTATTTATTTCCTGAATGGAATAGAAATCCCTGCCAAGAATAAAAGTACCGTCAGGTGTTTTTACCGGGAAAAAACACCCTTTTCCGGGCGAAGGGCTGCCCAATAAAAGGCCGTGGCTGTCTACAATTGTATAGCTGTAGTTATAAGAACGTAAATACGGTTCTATTGCGGATGTCCAGCCGAGTTCAGGCAGCCAAAAACCCTGGGGGCAGCTTCCGAAACAGCGGCGGTAGCCTGAGACAGGTATTTCAAATTGCGCCTGAATTGATTCGGAGTTATGACTTATAAACGGCAGGAAAGCATGGGTTGCACAGCTTGCAAGAATCTCCACCTTTCCTCTGCGTTTGTAAAAATCAATTGCTTTCAGCAGGTTTTTTTCGTAACGTTCCGTAAAAGCTATTCTTCTGTCTACTATTTTGTTGTAATAATACTGCGCAAGTTTATTTAACTCACTTTGTCCTGCTGTGCGTTCAAGTTCCTGTCTGCCGAATTCAATTTGCTTGTCAATATAATTAAGGTATTTTCTTTGAAGGAGATCATCGTTAAGCATATAACACAGAATCGGTGAAATCGCCAGAGCAAGCCGGAAAGGTACATGATCATTTTCCAGCCTTTCAAATACTTCAAGAAGCGGAATAAGTGTTTCCGTTACATAATCAAAAAAACGGCCTTCTTCGCCGGATTGCAGCAGATCATCATCTTTGCTGTATTCTCTGACAAGCGGAACGTGGGCTTCAAGAACAAGGGAAATTGCGTAATGGAATTCCATAATCAGCGCCTTTTGACTTTTGATTGCTTGTCTGTATTTTTTATTATTGATAAATCCTGCACTCCCGAAAAGCGGAATAACGGATTTTCTTTCATGATATTAATATCTTCATTTTCTATTAGTCTGGGCAGACAGAACGGAAGTGATTCGACAACAGGTAATTCGGAACTGCCGCGTATTACATCAAGCCTGATAATATAGCGTCCATGCGACCGGGAAGAATGCTCCGCAAATCCCAAATATCTGGCTGAGTCATCTGTATTAACCGGGACAGTAAAGGAAGCTTCATTTAATTCCGTATTTTTTTCACTTAACGGAACAACCCTAAGGCAATAGCCTTTAAAATCGTCCGCATGTTCATATATTTCCCTGTCATGTCCCTTGATTTCCCAATAAACAAAAACCCATAACGGATCCCTTATTATTACTTCTATATAGGAAATATTATACTGTTTCGGAAGCATCGTAGTTTCAATATAAGCGGGATTGATTTCCAAATCATCGGTTTTTTCCCGGACATCTGTATACGAGTATTCAAGCAGTTCTTCAATAATAAAAATCCTTTCCAGTCCATGCGGAATATCAATACCGAAACTGTCAGCCAGTTTAATCAACTCAGCGGTACTTAAACTCTCCAGCCATGTACGGGATACAGGACCATCCGGGATATCTTCCATAATTTGTATAATTGTGAAAAAAATAATTGTTTGTGTCAATCCGTCGAATTGCTTCAAAATAAAAATTCTCAATACGGATATTACACTTATAAATTATTCATATTGTCCTAAATGTAAATTAATTTTTAGTTTTAATGATATTATAAATTATTATAAGAAACCAAAGCCTGACGCATGGTTTATATATACAGCACATCAGTTACGCAATGATACAAGGGTATATTGCGGAAATTGCGATATTTTTTTCTTCCTTCCCTGATCATTTCAGACGGGATGCCAAGAAATGAAGTTCAATTCTTATGCAGAGTACAAACTGTAAAGGCAGTGGAAAAATTTATGCTGTCAAAAAATATAAGAGTTTTTACAAAAGATTCAAACAATATATTGATTCGTAAAGATAATCTAAGAGCGATAAAAAATGACGGGTCTGTCCATTATCAGTGTTTTCCGGATAATCGGTAAAAATGATATCTAAAAAATTCTGTAATAGGTTGTATTTTTCCACTAAACCTGTGTATAGTAAATTTTGTTATCAATTCAAACTCGTACAGTTAGTTTGATTATGGGTGCGATAAATATGATACGAATAAAAACCTTTAGAATACCTTTTTTCAAGGCTGCGGCATATCAAAGATTGGGGCCTTGACAAAAAGTTTTATTTTTTATATAAGTAAATTATCTTACAGCAAAGGCGCTGTGGACTTACGTCTGCGGCGTCTTTTTTTGTTTTTTATGAAACTTTCAGGAAGCGTTGTTTCCTGTTCGAATAAAAAGTATGGTCTCAAGACCATGCAAAGGAGAGGTTAAATTATGAAGAAAATCCCGGAACTATTTGGAAGCATGGTCTTTAATAACGAAGTGATGAAAGCGCGGCTTCCGAAGGAAATCTACAAAGCGCTGAAAAAAACGATGTCGCAGGGTACACATCTGGAACTTGACGTTGCCAATGCTGTTGCCGCTTCCATGAAAGACTGGGCCGTCGAAAAAGGCGCTACTCATTTTACGCATTGGTTCCAGCCAATGACAGGCACTACGGCGGAAAAACACGACAGCTTTATTTCACCGTCAGGAGACGGAAAAGTCATCATGGAGTTTTCAGGAGCGGAACTGATACGAGGAGAACCTGATGCTTCCAGTTTTCCATCAGGCGGTTTACGCGCCACTTTTGAAGCCAGAGGTTATACCGTTTGGGATACAACTTCGTATGCCTTTATCAAGGACGGAACGCTGTGTATTCCGACTGCCTTCTGTTCGTACTCAGGCGAAGCGCTTGATAAAAAGACACCTCTGTTGCGCTCTATGGAAGCCGTTGACAAGCAGGCACTGCGCGTACTCAAGCTTTTCGGCAATACATCCGCCCAGCGTGTCATAGCGGAAGTAGGTCCCGAGCAGGAATATTTCCTTATTGATAAAGAGATGTTTCTGCTGCGCCCGGATTTGATCTATACCGGACGGACTCTGTTCGGAGCGCGTCCGCCTAAAGGACAGGAGCTTGAAGATCACTATTTCGGAGCGATTAAACCAAGAGTATCCGCTTTTATGAAGGAGCTTGATGAAGAATTATGGAAGCTCGGTGTTTGCGCTAAAACCAAACACAACGAAGTCGCTCCCGCGCAGCACGAACTTGCACCTATCTATACAACGACAAATATCGCCACCGATCACAATCAACTGATGATGGAACTGATGAAGAGTATCGCAAACAAGCATGGGCTTGCCTGTCTGCTTCACGAGAAGCCGTTTGCAGGCGTCAACGGAAGCGGAAAACATAATAACTGGTCTATCAGCACCGATACCGGAATAAATCTGCTCAAACCCGGAAAAACACCGCATGACAACGCGCAGTTTTTATTGTTTTTGGTTGCGGTAATTAAGGCGGTGGATGAGTATCAGGATGTGTTGAGAGTTTCAACGGCAAGCGCCGGAAACGATCACCGGTTGGGCGCAAATGAGGCGCCTCCGGCTATCGTATCGGTATTTCTCGGAGAAGAACTAACAGAGATTCTTGATTCGATTGAAGCGGGAACGAGTTACCAGGGTAAGGAAAAACGCCACATGGAAATCGGCGTAACGGCTTTACCGCATTTCCCGAAAGATTCAACCGACCGTAACCGTACATCGCCCTTTGCGTTTACCGGAAACAAGTTTGAGTTCCGTATGCTTGGTTCTTCTTTTTCAATAGCAGGACCCAATATTGTATTGAATACGGTAATTGCGGAAGTCTTGCGGCAGTTTGCGGATCGTCTGGAAAAAGCGAAAGATTTTAACAGCGATTTGGCGGAGCTTATCAAAAGCACATACCATGAACACAAGAGGATCATTTTTAACGGCAATAATTACTCCGATGAATGGTTAACGGAAGCTCAAAAGCGCGGATTGTCAAACCACAAGACCACTGTGGAAGCTCTTCCCGAATTTATCTCCCCGAAAAGTATAGAACTGTTTACCAAGCACCATGTTTTCACCGAAGCGGAACTTCGCTCGCGGTATGAAATACTTATGGAAGCTTATTGCAAAACCATTCATATAGAAGCGCTTACTATGGTAGATATGGTCAAAGGCGAAATAATACCCGCCTGCATAGATTACCAAAACGATTTAGCGAAACTTCTGCAGCGAAAGAAAGCCTGCTCGGCTGCAGCCGGCGATTATGATGTTTCACTGGAAGAACATTTGCTGGGTAATATTGCGAAACTGACATCATGTATGCTCAAAAATTTGTCCGCGCTGGAAAAAGCTCTTTTAGAAACAAAAGAGGAGCGGAAGATTTTAGCTCAAGCGCAATTCTATCGTAACAGTATATTTGCCGCAATGTCGGAATTAAGACTGGTTGTTGACGAGCTTGAAACACTTGTTGCAAGAAAACACTGGCCATTCCCGGTATACGGCGAAATACTTTTCAGCGTTATATAATACTTGATTGCCCGATCGTTTTTAAATAGTTAGGTAATCAAGCTTTAAACAACACACAAAGGCGTGTGTTCCCATGGGGGACACACGCCTTAATTTTATTAGGAGGATTTTATGTTTCAGTCAGCTGACACAATGTGGGTACTCATAGCAGCCGCTCTTGTATTTTTTATGCAAGCGGGCTTCGCTATGGTAGAAACAGGCTTTACGCGGGCAAAGAACGCCGGAAACATCATCATGAAGAACTTGATGGATTTTTCAATCGGCACCCCGGCCTTTTGGTTGATAGGCTTTGGGATTATGTTCGCGGGAAGCGGGCCGCTTATCGGCGGTATCGACTTTATGGTCAGGGGAAATTACGACAGCACTTTTCCCACGATGGCTTTCCTGATCTTTCAGACGGTATTCTGCGCTACAGCGGCCACAATCGTCTCGGGAGCAATGGCGGAAAGGACAAAATTTTCGGCATACTGTATTTACAGCCTTATCATCAGCGCCTTTGTTTATCCGATTTCAGGTCACTGGATATGGGGCGATGGCTGGCTTGCGCAGCTCGGTTTCCATGACTTTGCCGGTTCTACTGCCGTACACATGGTCGGCGGTATAGCGTCCCTGGTCGGCGCGGCAATTGTCGGTCCCCGTATCGGTAAATATTCCGAAAAAGGTGAATCACGCGCAATTCCGGGACACAGTCTGACACTGGGCGCTCTCGGTGTTTTCATTCTCTGGTTTGCATGGTTCGGATTTAACGGCGGCTCTACTGTCGCCATGACAGAACAAGGCGATATCATATCTGCCAGTAACATTTTTGTTACAACAAATCTGGCTGCAGCCACTGCCGCGACTTTCACAATGATTATCACATGGATACGCTACAAAAAACCTGATGTGTCAATGACACTTAACGGCGCTCTTGCCGGTCTCGTTGCAATTACCGCCGGATGCGATGCTGTAAATCCGCTTGGCGCATTCTGCATCGGTATCATTGCGGCGTTTGTAATCGTATTCGGTATAGAATTCGTTGACAAAGTATTAAAAGTTGACGATCCTGTCGGAGCAATCGGAGTACACGGTCTTGCGGGCGCGGCGGGAACAATTCTTACCGGTATATTCGCGCTTGACGGAGGCTTAGCTTACGGCGGCGGATGGTCGATGGTTGGAATTCAAGCCCTCGGCGTCGTTTCAGTAGCGGCCTATGTAGCTATTGTTATGGGTATTGTCTTTACGGTTATCAAGAAAACAATCGGACTTCGTGTTTCACATGCTGAAGAACTTGCAGGTCTTGATATTACTGAACACAACATTGCAAGCAGTTATGCCGACTTTATGGTATCTCCCGCCGGAGCGGATTTCAAACGTTCTTCCGATAAGGACGATGAGACAGTTCCCGCCAATGTAGCAATCCCTGTTGTAAATAACTCAAAACCCGGCGCAAAGATGACAAAGATTACGATCATTACCAAACAGGAAAGACTTACGGCGCTTCACACCGCTCTTGACAGTATAGGTATTACAGGCCTTACGGTTACCAACGTTCTGGGTCACGGAATGCAAAAAGGAAATGTAGAGTATTACCGCGGCGCTCCTGTAAATGTCAGGTTGCTGCCGAAAGTTCAGGTTGATTTGGTCGTATGTAAAATACCGCCTGAAACCGTTATAAATACCGTGAAAAAGGTATTATATACCGGAAAAATAGGAGACGGTAAAATATTTATTTCCGACATTGAAAATGTAGTTAAAGTACGGACAGGAGAAGTCGGATACGACGCTTTGCAGGATAACGAATAGCGTTATTCCTTAATCGTTTTGAGGGGTTTAATACCTTCTGTGCGCTTTCGTTTGTGTGCCGAAAAATCGGTGAAGCTTCGAGCGGCAGAAGGATTAAACTCCGATTTTAAGTACCTTGGAATAAAAAACATTGCACTGTTGATTTTTCATTGACTTTTCGGAATTCTTAAGATAAAATATACCTATTATGAATTTAAAAACAGTTCTCACTCCAGATACAATAGATCTTCACCTGAAAGGTTCTTCCAAAGAAGAAATAATCAACGAACTGCTTGATATTCTTGTAAGAACAGGGAAGATACAGGACAGAGCGGCGGCTTTAAGCGCGGTAATGGACAGGGAAGAAAAAATGTCCACAGGCATGAAACACGGCATAGCAATTCCGCACGGTAAATGCGCATCTACACAGGATTTAGTTGCCTGTATAGGAATTTCCGAAAAACCCGTAGATTTTGATTCTCTTGACCATGAACCATGCAGGATCTTTATAATGACTCTTTCACCTGTGGAAAAAACAGGTCCGCATTTGCAGTTTCTTGCTGAAGTGAGTCTTTTGTTTAAAAGCTCGGAAAAACGCAAAGAAATTCTAGAAGCAAAAACACCGGAAGAAATCCTGAAAATACTGGCGGAGTAATGACCCCCGGATAAAAGGGGACGCAATGCAAATAAAAGAAAACCTAATTCTCGATGATGAAGGCAGAACTCTTATCTTACGCGGAGTAAATTTGGGCGGGGATTCCAAAATACCGTTCTGTAAACCAGGTGATGAAATTACTCCTTCGTTCCTCGACAGAAAAATACCGGTTTCTTTCACAGGCAGACCTTTTCCCCTTGAAGAAGCGGAGAGTCATTTTAAACGGTTAAAAAAATCAGGAATGACCTTCCTGCGGCTTCTTGTTACATGGGAAGCCATTGAACATGAAGGCCCCGGAATTTACGACGAAGCGTATTTGGCATATCTCAGAAAAATTCTTTTGGCAGCCGAGAAAGAAAATATCAGCGTTTTTATCGATCCTCATCAGGATGTTTGGAGCAGATGGTCCGGCGGAGACGGCGCTCCCGCATGGACAATGGAAAAACTCGGCATGGATACGGACATGTTCGACAGAAGCGGCGCCGCTGTAACAAGACAGCGTTATAGTCTGTACCACAACAACGCTCAATACCCTAAAATGCTCTGGCCGAGCAATTACAACCGTTACGCAGCGGCGACCATGTTCAGTTTATTTTTTGCAGGTAACGCTTACGCTCCCGATTTAAAAATTGAAAATGAAAATGTACAGGACTGGCTGCAAAACCGCTGCATCGCCGCTTTCCGCCATACACAGCGCCGCCTGAAAAATTGCGCCGCCATTAAAGGCTGGGGCGCAATAAATGAGCCGCACTTTGGTTTTATAGGACATTCAAATCTTGAGCAAATTGAAGAAAATGTAATACCGACAGGCCCCCGCCCAAGTCCCTGGCAGACTATACAGGCGGCGTCGGGACATTCCGTAAAAGTACCTGTATACAGCGTCTTTGGAAAAAAAATCTCGCATTATGAAACTTTTAATCCTGAAGGCATATCGCTGTTCAAAGAAGGTTTTAACTGTCCGTGGAAACAGGCAGGCGTATGGCAGGATTCAGGTGAACCAAAACTTTTACGCAGAGATCACTTCAGCAATTACAACGGGAAACGTCCTGCTTTTACAGATGATTTTTTAAAGCCTTTTATTGTCAAATTTATCAATACAATGAAGGAAGCGGATGAACATACCTTTTTCTTTATTGAAGGACTGCCGGGATGCACAAAGGCGGATTCACACATATCATGGAACGAAAACGATCCTCCTAATGTTATAAACGCGTTTCACTGGTACGACGGCTTTTCTCTTTTTACAAAAAGTTTCCGGCCGTGGTTCACGCTCAATGCCGACAATGTAAAGTTAGTTCTGGGGGAAAAAAACGTAATAGCTTGCTTTACTGATTGTCTTGCAAAGGGGATTGAACATACAGTACGGAAAATGAAGAATAAACCTTCCTTACTCGGAGAATTCGGACTTGCGTTTGACATGAACAAACGTAAAGCTTTTAAGACCGGTAATTATTCATTACACGAAAAAGCCCTGTCAATGTATTATGATGCTGTTGATGCCAATATGCTTCATTCAACTGTCTGGAATTATTCCGCGAGCAATACAAATAAATACGGAGACGGCTGGAACGATGAAGACCTTTCTGTTTTTTCCGAAGGCAGGGAAAGAGCGGCAGCAGGCTGGAAACGCCCGTATCCAATGGCTGTAGCGGGAATACTTTTAAGTTTTAAATGGTATACAAAACGTAAAGAATTCATTTGCCGCTTTGAAGCGGACAAAAAAATAAAAGCTCCGAGTTTAATTTATCTGCCTGTTGAAACTTTCGGAGATTCATCAAAAATAGAAACCTGCGGTTTGCGCTATGAACATAACAGGGAAGAACAGCGGTTATTGGTTTACAATGACGATTACAGCGGAGAAGCTATAATTAAGGTGCGGTTATAATAAGGCTGAGAAACAACTTCTTCACTTTCAATAACAGGGATGGCTTCAGTAAGGCGTGTTTCTTCTTCTTTTATAAGACGGGCATGGAAACGGCTTTCTATTTTTCTCCGGTTTTCCAAAATCCTGCTGATGTAATTTAATGTTGCTTCAGGCGCTCCGATAGTTTTTACTTTTCCCGCACCGGCATTGTACATTGCAAGAGCGGAAACTTCATTGTTTCCTGAATTAAGGCAATGGCGCATATGTGCAATACCGTAGTACGCGTTTTTATCAACATCAAAAAAAACCTGAATATCAAGATTGGGGAAAGATTTGTTATTAAGCTGAAACAATCCGCGGTCAATGCTTCCGTCACGATTATACCTGTTTACCGCATTTGGATTAAACTTGCTTTCTTCCCAGCTTAAAGCGAAAGCAAGCGACACAGGAACATTAAATTTATCAGCATTTTCCAGAATAGCTTTTACAATTTTCCTGTTCGGACATATATAGGAGAAAAAATCTATCACCCATTCACAGTATTCAGGATTACGATAATACTCCAGAACAGGATCCTGAATATTGTCAATTTCCGCTAGCGAAAAATTCCATTCCTCTTCTTCAGGTTCATCTGCCGCAATGATTTCAAGAGGTAGCAGAGGAGGGGGAGAAGGCATCTTATAAACGCCGGTATTTACCACAATCAATGCGCATAAAAACATGGAGCAGAATACTCCGAAAAATACAGGTATTATCGCTTCTATTCTTGCTTCACGGAAATTCATTTTTCTATCGCCCGGACTCTTATAATTCCTTCCACTTTAAGGATTTTCTCCAGCACAGCGCCTGAAATTTTCTGTTCGGTATCAATGATGTTATACGCATATTCATCGCGATGATGATTAATAAGGTCTGTTATATTTATATTTGCGCCGGCAAGAAGGGTTGTAATCTGTCCTACCATATTTGGGATATTTTTATTTATAACAAGCAGTCTGTTGGGAGCTCGCCGGTCAAGTTTGCAGCGGGGAAAATTAACTGAGTTTCGTATCGCTCCCGCTTCAAGGTAATCCATTATCTGTTTGACAGCCATTACGGCGCAGTTGTCCTCCGCTTCAGGCGTGGACGCTCCGAGATGCGGAATGCCGATGACTTTTTTATGTGTCAACAACTCAACCGTGGGAAAGTCCGTAACATAGGAACTGAGTTTTCCCGATTCCAGCGCTTCAACAATATCCTTATCCTTTACAAGCGCATTGCGTGAAAAGTTGATCACACGGGCGTCCTTTTTCATGATGCGGAATTTTTCCGCGTCCAAAAGCCCCTTGGTATTGTCGCCTAACGGAATGTGCAATGTGATATAATCGGACTTCATAAGAAGGCTTTCAAGAGTATCGGCGCGGACAACTTCGCGCGAAAGATTCCACGCGGCATCTACGGAAATATAAGGATCGTAGCCGATAACGTCCATGCCGAGGGCAATAGCGTCATTGGCGACCATTACGCCGATTGCGCCGAGTCCTACCACGCCGAGCGTTTTGCCTTTAAGTTCAGGCCCCGTAAATCTGGACTTCTCTTTTTCCACCAAATCCGCAACATCGGCTTTGTCGGCAACCGAAGCAGTCCAGTTAATGCCGCCTACAATGTCTCTTGATGAAATAAGCAAGGCCGCAAGAGTCAGTTCTTTTACGGCGTTTGCGTTTGCGCCCGGAGTATTGAACACGACTACTCCTTTTTCACTGCACCGCTGAACGGGAATATTGTTGTAACCAGCCCCCGCTCTGGCAATCGCCAGTACGGAAGAAGGAATCTCCGCGCTGTTCATGTCAGCGCTGCGTACAAGAACAGCGTCAGGGTTCGGAATATCGCTTGCAATTTCATACTTATCCCGAGGGAAAAGTTCCAGCCCCAGCGGGGAAATTTTGTTCAATGTCTGAATACGAAACATGTTTCTTCCTTAAATATAATTTTATGACTGGCTTTCAAATTTCTTCATGAAGCTGATTAATTCTTTTACTCCGTCAAGCGGCATGGCGTTATAGATACTCGCTCTCATGCCGCCGACCAGCCTGTGTCCCGCAAGATTGATAAGACCTGCCGCCGCCGCTTCTTTTACAAACCGTTTTTCAATTTCACCTTTCTTCGTTTCGTCCTGCTCATTAGGAATAAACGGGATGTTCATTAAACTGCGATACTGTTTGTCCACAGGAGAATAAAACATCTTTGAATTCTCAAGATAGTCATATAAAAGCCCGGCTTTCTCGCGGTTAATTTTTCTCATTGCTTCCACGCCGCCCAGATTTTTCAGCCATTCAAGAACAAGCCCGATTATGTAAATACCGTAGCAAGGCGGAGTATTGTACATTGATCCTTCGGCGGCGTGAATATCGTAACGAAGCAAGAGCGGAGTCCAGTCGGGAGCCTTGCCGATTAAATCTTCACGGACAATGACAACGGTTGTTCCCGCAGGCCCGAGGTTTTTCTGTGCGCCTGCATAAAGAATGCCGAACTTGCCTACGTCCAACGGTTCGGAAAGTATACAACTTGAAATATCCGAAACAAGGGGGACAGAACCTGTATCAGGCAGCTTATCCCATTTAGTTCCGACAATGGTATTGTTAAGCGTTATGTGATAATAAGCGTCGCCCTCGGCGGGAGCGGGAGGCGCGGGAATATAAGAATAAGCCTTGTCTTTGGAACTCGCTCTGACATCGACAGCCGCGTACTTTGCCGCTTCTTTTGCCGCTTTATCGGCCCAAATGCCCGTATCAATATAAGAACATTTTTTGCCGCTGCCGGGGGCATCGCCTGCCGCTATGTTAAGGGGGATCATTGAAAACTGAAGTGAAGCGCCGCCCTGTAAAAAAAGCACCTTGTAATTAGAAGGGATACCCATTAATTCCCGCAGTAAGGCTTCTGTCTTTTCAATAATGGGCTTAAAATCCTTTGAACGGTGGCTCATCTCCATTACGGACTGTCCCGATCCGTTAGTGTCCGTCATCTCGGCGGCGGCTTTCTCAAGAACAGGCAACGGAAGCGCCGAAGGGCCTGGTGAAAAATTATACACTCTCATATTATCTCCAATTTCTCTAAATTAAGCCTACTATAGCTAAAAATCGTTGTTTTGTCGAGGGGCGGTAATATTCCCAAAATATCCTGTAAGCTACCTTACAAAATTACCCTCAAATGCGGATTTTACAAGAGCCTTTACTTTTGAATGGTAATTACTCCGTCTCCGCCAATGCTTGTAAGAGCCAGTGTTAAGGGATCGTCTCCCTTTTTTTGATAATGGGGGAAGCCCGGCGACGAGGGGGATGGACAATATAGTCCGCCGTCAAAACGGAATTGACAATTTTCTTTTAGACACATTGGATAACGTCTATTCACAACACGGTTTAACTGTGGCAGACGCAAGGTTGAAGAAACCGGCCATTCTCCCGCCGCGCTCTTAAAGAACCCCAACAAAATCTTTTTCATATTGCTCGGTACAGTTCTCCTGATACTCGCGTTAATTACTGTTCCCACAGTCCTGATTATCCGCAGAGTGAAGCGAAAAAGATTTATGCGAAATAAAACAGGCAAATTACAAAGGGGAGTGTTTTAAAAATGACAAAGAAATAATATAATTAAAGAACAGCCATTTGGAGGTATTTTATGAAAAAGAATACACTAGCCGTTATTTTAACTTTTATTGTTGTGTTAGCGGGATGCGCTAAAAAATCGGCTGAATATGATCAAGCGGCATTTTCCGTTGGGCGTTCGCCGCGCGAAGCAGCCAACGATACTGATGAATTATCCTCCGAAAACGCCTATGATACTCAGGAAATAACAGTTCGTAAATTGATAATAAATTCAAACCTTCAAATAAGAATTGAAAATTTGGATAGCGGCGTTAACAAGTTGAATGAAATAATGAATAAGTATAATACATACGCAGCTTCAGTTAATGTCTATGAAAATTCAAGAAGTTATATCCTTAAAGTACCGGCGTTAAATTATAAAACTTTTCTTGATGAAATAATGGGAATTGGGAAAATAATTAACTACAGGTAAACAACAGAAGATGTAACGCTGAAATATTACGATTTGGAAAGCAGATTGAATACAAAAAGGGAATTAATAAAAACTTATCAAAATTATCTTAACAGGGCGAAAAATATAGAAGAAATCTTATCGGTAGAAACTAAACTTGCAGAATTACAGGCAGAAATTGACGATGTAGGCAGACAATTCCGGCTGCTTAATAATCTAATTGATTATTCAACAATAAACCTTGAATTACTTGGACCGATTTCTGTTACTAACTACGGAAAAGAAACAATAGGAGAGAAAATAAAAGGACTATTGGCTGGTTTTGGCGATTATATTTCGGTAATAACAGTAATTTTACTGGCAATAATAGTATACGGAGTACCGTCTATAATAATATTGCTGTTGCTTTATTGGGTATTATTTGGGAAGATTGGCGTTTTAAAGAAGGTGTTTAAATTTTTTTCAGATAGCAAAGAAACAGAAAAATAATAGACTTGTTCAACAACCTGGTTGGTTGTTTCACAAGTCTTGCATTTTTTCGGGGGCTGTCCAAAAAGTAAAAGGGACAGCCACAAAATAAATTCCCAAAGAGAAAAAAGAATGATAAAATTCCACTATGAGTAAAGGAAAAAGTGACAAGATCACAT